>Ga0256840_1003039_pt1 | contig 13989 bp, 14 predicted proteins | sample 355202metaG_FD_185969 | JGI IMG/M metagenome (GOLD analysis project Ga0256840, IMG submission 185969) | Hydrothermal vent microbial communities from Mid Atlantic Ridge, Atlantic Ocean - 355-202 | ecosystem: Environmental > Aquatic > Marine > Hydrothermal vents | place: Atlantic Ocean: Mid...
TAGCCGCACATCCAGAAATCACTCTAAAGCCTCTCGTGACAAATTATCGCTCTGATAGGGCGGTTGTGGAGTTTGTTAATGAGATGTTTTTAACAAAAATAGAGGGCTATATTCCACAAAAAGTCAAAGAGGGCGCATCTGAGGGCTATGTAGAAGTTATCAATGATGAGAATATTTTAGAGCGATGTGTGACTCAGGTTAAATTTCTTCTTGATAAGGGTGCTAATAGCGATGATATTGCCATTTTGTGCGCAACAAATGCGGATGGTGCCTCTATACAGGAGCTGTTACAGGCTGAAAATATAGAAGTTGTAACAGAGACAACGGCAAAGCTTATTCATCAGCGTAGTGTCAAGGCGATTGTTGAGTATCTGAAATATTGCTATTTTAATGAGCGTATCTATGCGGAAAACTTTTTCGCACTTATCGGAAGAGATGCTGAGATACTCCCTAGCGTAAATCTCAAAACCTTTGATCTCTCCTTACATGTAAAGAGTATTATAGATAAATACGAACTCTTTAGTGGAGATATGAATCTTCTACGATTTATGGAACTTTTGAGTCATTTTAAGGATATAGAGCAGTTTATATTTGAGTATGAGCGCATAGATAAAAGCGCGGTTAAGGCCGACCTTCATGGTGTGCGTGTCTTGACCGTTCATAAGTCTAAGGGCTTAGAATTTAAGCATGTTATCGTACTTGATAGACTTGGAAGAAAACAGCCAAACACTAACCCAATTATCTACGAATATGAAGGAACTTCACTAGAAAATATCTATCTAAGACAGAAAAATCGCAGCAGTTTTGATGAAGAGTACAAGTGTGCAATGGACAAAGAGGCGCAAGCAGGGATTGAAGATGATTTAAACGCTCTGTATGTCGCTTTTACACGGGCGCAGTCGAGTCTTTTTGTAATTCAAAAAGAGAAAAGTTCTAAGTTTTCTCTCTTAGATTTGCAAGAAAAATCTCAAGGCTCACTACAGATACAAGCCACAAAAAGAGTTCCAAAACCAGAGCCAAAAGCTCTCACATATGAAGCCCTCAACTACGGACGACAAAAAGACTTGATAGAGTCACAAGAGGAGATTGAGACAGATTATCACGCAATCACCTTTGGTTTAGCCTTGCACTATACTTTAGAGATGATGCGTAGTTTTGATAGCAACTCTTTAGCTGCTGCAATGATGGCAACGCAAAATCGTTACGGCTCTCTTTTAGATACAGAGGCACTTAAGAGCATTCAAAAAAGAGTCTTGCATGTAACTCAAGATGAAATGTTTTGCGAATTATGTAGAGGAGAGATTTATAAAGAACAAGCACTCAGTTTTGAAGGTGAACTTCGCTACTTAGACTTGCTTGTAAAGCATGAAAATCGCTGGGTAGTGATTGATTATAAAAGCTCACACGCCCACAGCGATGAACACCAGCAGCAAGTAGGTTTTTATAAAAAAGCTTTGCGCGCGATTACGGGTGAAAAAGTAGAGGGATATTTGTGTTATCTTTTAGAAAATGAAATAAAAATTATTGAAGTTTAGAAAAGTAAAGACTAGGATGAATTTTTAGATAACTTAAATTCAATTCCTAAACACTCTCTTTATTTACAAAAGTTTTTCTCGTCTTTATCTTCTCAAATAACTCACCATCATGCCAATCATCTCTAACAGCTTTACTAAAGGTAATATCTTTTAAATGTATTGCTCCCATTAGTTCAGAGTAGGCGTCTTCACGAAAACCTTGCGCATAGCCTGTTACTGTTTCATGGACTATCACACTGTATAGTTTGACCTCTTTTTCACCGTTGATTGTTCTTGTGAGTTGCATCAAAGCATCCACTAAGATAAAAATAACACGCGAAAACTGCTCTGCTGAGGGGGAAACTGGTAACTCTACCCAGCGTTGTGAATGTTTTTTCATATCGGCAATATATGTTTGGCTGTCTTCACTCCATAAAGTTACAGCGTGGTCAAAACTATCTATAATATCTTTAATATTTTGCTTCATCAAACCAAAATCATAAACCATTTGCCCATTATCAAGAAAATTTGATTCAAAAAGAACTTCTACGATATAAGAGTGCCCATGGAGTGATGAGCGGCACCGAGTCGAAGAGCATCCTCTGACTATATGTGCATTTTCAAACTTAAACTGCTTTCTAATTATCATCAAACACCTTTGTTTTGATCCCAGATACGGATATGGAGTCTGTCGCTATAGCGATAGCCCTTCTCTTTGCAATACTCTATAACTGCATGCGTATTGGCTTCGACTTCCTCTTTGGAACCGCCTTTTGGCATGCATGTCACTTCTGTTTTATGCGCTAAGTGCAAAACGGACTCTATCTCTTGCGAGAGTCCCTCTTGAAGACTTTGCTCATCTACTGTAAACTTAAAAAACGACTCATCTGCACTATCTATAATAGCATTAAAAATCTCAGGACGCACCCGTTTTTCATAGGCTTCACCACTGTTTGAGAGCTTTACGGAGAGGGCATACACACACGACTTATAGACAGGGAATTTTTCAAAATCAACAGCTACAGCCCCGTTTGTCTCAAAGCTTACACGGTGATGACGACTGATTAAAAACTCTAAAAAGGCGACTAAGATAGGATTATCTGCGTGCAAGAGTGGTTCCCCTCCCGTTAAAACGATATCTGTATCGCTAGGGAGCTTATAACTTTGCAAAATCTCTATAAGCTCTTGCGCATCAGTGATACTCTGCCAAGATTTTCCAAAGTTTTTTTTATCAACCGCATATACAGTATCGCATCCTACTGTTTCACTTCCATCTAGCGCAACTTCAACACAGCCAAAACCCTCGCAACGCATATTGCACCCACCTAAACGGAAAAAAAGCGAGGGTACTCCTGTATATCTTCCTTCACCTTGGATGGAGTAGAAGTGTTCAACTAAAGGAATCAATAGATATTTCCTCGATAATGACTTCATTTTCTTCTATTGTTAGTATCACCCTTATTTTGCCTTTTTCTCTTTTTCTGTTTTAGAATCTAATATTTTTTCAATATCTTTTTGCTCTTCACTGCTCACATATTTTGACTCAAGAATAGTAAATTTTTCTATCATATCACTCTTAAACTCTTTTAAAATCTGTAAAAAAAGCTCTGCTTTGTCATCTTTTATTGATATCTGTAATTCCATAACTAACTCCTTTATCCACCCGTCTCATAAAAAGCTCTCTTAGAAGCTTCACCGTCAGGATCGCTCCAGCGGTTTTTCTCTGGTTTTGTTCGGATAACCTCTTTTAAAACCAAGGCTGCCTCTTTTATGTCGCCACGCCGTACCGCATCACGAATACTCATCGCTTCATCAAAGTAGAGGCAAGGGATAAGTTGTCCCTCGGCAGTCAGTCGAATACGGTTACATGTAGAGCAAAAGTCATCTTTGTGAGGCTCTATAATACCAAATCTATAGCCATCTTCAAGTGCATAATAGTGTGATGGAGAGTGTCCATCAAAACCCTCGTCACTAAAACTGTACGCCTCACCTATTACATGTAAGAGTTCTTGTGAATTCATACCTTTGATATCAACTGCGGCGTGAACATTTTCCATATACTCTATAAAGCGAATTGTCATGCCCCGCTCTTTGCAATAGTTTAAGACATCAATAATCTCATTTTCATTAACACCTTTCATAGGCACCATATTGACTTTAATTTTTAATCCTACGCGTAAAGCCTCTTCTACGCCTGCTAAAACATTTTTCAAGACATCTTTTTGTGCTATTTTTTGTGCAACTTCGGGTTTGAGCGTATCTATGGATACATTAATACGCTTGAGACCAGCATCTTTTAATTTTTGCGCTACTTCTTTAAGCAGATAGGCATTGCTAGTCATTGCTAGATCAGCTTCAGGAGCATAATCGTAAATCATTTTAATAAATTTATCTAAATCTTCTCGTAAAAGTGGTTCTCCGCCTGTAATACGGACTTTTTTCACACCCTCGTCTATGGCTATCTTTATAAACTCAAAAAGCTCTTCAAAAGTCAATAAATCCTCTTTTGGAACCCACGAAAAAGGTTTTTCTGGCATACAATATTGGCAGCGGAAATTACAGCGTTCTGTAACTGAAACACGCATATAATCGACTACTCTCTTATAACTATCTATTAGCACATCTTGCCTTTTAAAAAATATTGGCTGATTATAACTCGAAGTAAGTTTAATCTGCTTGATGTTAGCAAATTATTTTGGTATCATTGGCTAAAAGGTATAAAATGAAACTCTATTCTCTCTTACTTAGTACATTTCTTCTTGGTGGTTGTGCTACTTCTTCACTTAATATTGGCGCAGATGATACACTTGCGCTTACTTATGGTAAAGAAAAGCTATCAGTACGAGGACTGACACTCGATAGAAAATCCGATAGTTATCCCGAATTGGAACTCTATCAAAGAATCATAGAGCTTGACGACAACTCTCTTATCGTCTATGAAGAGGTAGAGACTGACGAGAAATACCAGTTTCAACATGCTACGCAAAACTCCATAAAGATGATATTTGACGCTAAAAAACTTACACTGCTTTATCAGAAAAACAACCTCTGCTTTGTGCAGCTAGAGCTTAAAAATGCCACTTTTTTAAACATTATAGCCCAGCAGAGTGATATGCAAAGTTTTACGCAGCTCTATGGTTTTTCAAATATGCAGATGAAAAAAATAATTAAAACTATCTCTAAAGAGGATAAGAAAATTACATTTAATGACAATGTTGTGATTTTTGAGCATTTCGAGGGAAGCTACATCAGTAAATGGAGCACCAAACTTATCGCAATAGATGGCTTAATGACACTGAGCGATGAGTATAGGCTTAGGTGATTATTTACTAATCACCTTAGCTTTTAAGGTTTCAAACTCATCTTGAGTGAGGATACCTTTTTCTTTCATCTCGTATAAGCGTTGTATCTCATCGGCTTGGGTTCTTGTTTTAGAATCATTTGGCGTTGTCTCTATTAAACCTTGGGGTTTATCATCATCTGAGAAGATAAAGTTTGAACCTGCTACACCTGTTTTAGCTATCTCTTTAAGGGCTCTGTTCTCCTGAATTTTTTCAAAAGCAAAGGTACCATCGTCAAGATTTATTACTCTTAGATAGACTCTCTCATCACTATGTAACTCAAGGGTAATTTCTTGTGCTTCTACGGCAGCTCTTACAGCAGATATTATAAGTTTTCTCGGTTTAATATCATAGCTTACATATTCACTCTGGAAGAGCTTGAGTGTTACTGTTTTATCGTCAATCTTAATTGAGAATGGGTCATTATAAGACTCTTCTCCTGTGGATACTGTTTTTGGTATATAGACATAGATCAAGGCTGTATCTTTGAGAGGTGTTTGCTCTTTAAACGGGGTTCTGTCTGCACATGCTGTTAGTAATAAACTTAGCATCATAAGTGTAAGTATTGAGACTGTTTTTTTCATTTCTACCTTTCATAAGTAATTAATTAGACAATTTTCCTGCATTTATACCTAAGTAGGCAATGGTAATTATAAAAAATGCTATTGTAGCCAATATAAGTAATTCCACTATAAACTCCTTAAACTTTTTATTTTTGATTTTATCTTTTTATCGATTAAAATTATAGTAATAGTTAAAAAAATAATTGCACTTACACTAGCATACACCTTATACCGAGACACATCTTCATAATGATTCACCAACCAACTAATTAAACCAATATTTGTAATAACTATAATACTAAGCCAAACTTTAAAATAGTTTAGCTCTTCTTTTGTCTCATCTATTTTAGCCATAAAACATTATAGCATAAGAAAATGATTTTAAAAAAGTTGATTTTGATTTTAGGTTTTGAGAGAGGGTTGTGGGCGGATGCCCACAGAGGTTTTAAGAAATTGGATTTCTTAGAAGTTGTAACGAGCCCAGATACGAACACGGTTATCAGATTCAGTATCAGCTGTAGTAGCTAAATACTTGCCTTTTTCTGACCAAGTACGAATCATAGCAGAAGCGAAGTAAGAAACACCACCTGCTTTGACTTTATAGATAACATCTAACTCATTGTAATCTACTTTACCTTCAATAGCTTTATCGCCTCCTGAAGTCATACCATATGCAGCAATAACTTTACCCATATCGCCTAAACCTAAAACACCTTTTAAGTGAATAGTATCAGCATCTTTTGCAATTGCATTTTGATTTAAAAGCATCTGTGTATAAAGAGGAGTTTTTACACCTGTACCAGTATTTTTAAGGGCTACATCACCATCATTAACTGATGAGTACGCTGCTTGTAGATAAACTGGTCCAACAGTAGCACCAATTTTTGCACCAAAAGCAGTTGTATCAGTGTCTCCATCTTCTAAACTAATTTGCCCACCTTGTAAACCAAGTTTAATACCTGCTGGTAAAGCTTTACCACCAATTTGTGCATCAGCCCACATTGCACTTGCTTGTTTACCACCACTAGGAACAACTCCAGCAGTATAACCAGCACCAATATTGTTTAATCCATAGTAAGATAAAGTTAATGTAGTTAATGGAATTAACTTGGTTTGAGCAGTTAACATATATGCAGCACCAGTAACAGCAGCATTTGGTCCACCACCATTAAGGTTAGTCATTGTAGATAAACCAGTACCTATTGTACTATTTGATTGACCTACATATGCGCCTACGATAGTTGTTTTAGGTAAATCACTATTTACAGCTAAAATTGCATCGAATGTATTTTTGAAAACTCTCCAACCTTCACTAAACGCTAAAGGAGAAAGTGATTTTGGTAGTTCTTGGCGACCAAGTTTCATTGTCGTGTTAGCAATCTTTTTAGCAACAAAAATTTTGCTTAATGCTAATTCGTTTGTAGTGCTTGGATTAGAAGTATCTGTTGGAACTGGAAGTTGACCACTAATTTGTGCCACATTTGATACTATGCTTTTTTCTAAACCTAGTGTCCCTAAGTAAGAGAGTTGTGCTCCCATAGAAAAATTATTTTTTAAGTCTGAGTTAAAGTTTAACTGAAGACCAGCGTTTGCTAGTGATGACATTTGGTCAAAAATATCCGCGCTATTGCCATCATCTTGGTGTGTTTCATAGTAAACAACTGCTTGACCACCAACTTTAACATCAACGTCTGCAGACGCAACTACGCTTAATAATAACGGCGCAGCCGCTAATGATACCATTAATTTTTTCATTCATTTCTCCTGTTTTTTTGTGTAAGTTACTTTCCCGACACACTAAATGTGACTCCGCAACAGAGAATCGCTCAGAAACTCATGTTGCGGCCTCCTTAATGAGAAAGCTGCTTCCTTGTTCACAACATCATATTATAGAATTTAGTTTTAAAGAAAGTTTAAAGTAGCAATTTATACCCAACAAATTTATCATTTTCCACACTTTTTGCCCATTTTCTAGACTTTGTCAGAAATCTCTATTAAATTTTCACAAAGATTGCTTTTTTGGCTATTGTTAAATTCCATAATGGTTGGTGTTTTGAGTTAAGTTAGAATTTATTTAGGAAGAGATTTTTATTTCGACACTTTTTGCTATATAGTCATGAAGAGATCTTTTTTGCTTATTATAAAATGGAAAAAATACTCCAATAAGAATAGTCACTCCAAATAAAAAAGAGATAAATCTTACAAATGCCTGTAAAAAAGTAAGATTATCTCCGCTCTCTTGTGAAACAACTTTAATGTCATATGCTTTTTTTCCTGGTGTTTGTCCAAATTTACTAATGAGTACCGCATAGATGACACCGTAAAGCATTACAGCTACAAAGGGGGCAAGGTTTGAGCCTTGAAACTCTTCCTTTGAGCCTAAGATTGCATAGACTGTAATATAGAGTATAGGGGTATAAATCATAAAAAGATCTGTTATAAAGGCTTTTATCTTTTCTGGATAAGAAGCATATATAAGAGAGCTTTCTTCTGTTTTACTTGTTTTGTTTTTTGTAGCTTTTTTAAGTTTTCTGAATTGTTTGCTCATAAGGGGGACATCTATTACGCTTAAGTATCCCTTGCAGGATACTTAAAAGCAGTAATTAGTGAAGTTTACTCCACAGCTCTTTTTTCCATAAGAAGGCAAAAAGTGCAAATACTAAAGTAAATAGCATTACTTTCGGCCCGATAGACTCTCTTTCATGACGTTTTGCATCTCCTGAATCTTCAAGATACTCAATAACTTTTTCCATGCCAGCAGTGCTTATACCAACTCTAGGCATAGCAGTTCCAGCAAGGTACGCTTGAGGATCTTCAACAAAAGTTTTAATATAGTGTTCACCACGACTACGGATATAGATACTTAAATCTGGTGGTAATTTACCCATATATTTTGTTAAAGCATCTTGATAATCAGCTTTTGCTAAGTTGAATTTTAACTCATCTTGTTTTTTCTTAAACTTCGGTGTTTGACCAACCTGAGTCCAACCAGCATAACGGTTTTCATGACATCCTCCACAAGCAAGTTTATAGGCTTGCTCTGAAGTCAGCTCTTCTGCTTTTGGTGCGATTGATTGTAGATAAGCAACTATATCTGCTATCTCTTGATCTATATCTCCACCAGCTCCGTAAAACTGTGGCATAGGATGCATTTTACCTTTGGCAGCATCAAATTTATGCTCAACTTTCAGAGCATGCGCAGGATTTTTAATCAGTGCAGCTAAGAACTTAGCATCATATACCACACCTGCATTTGATAAGTCTGGCGGATTAACACCATAGCTCTGTGCCGCCATAGCAGGATCCATTCCTGCAGCCATTCCCTCTTTTGTGATAGCGTGACAGCCAGTACAAGCAGCAGCCCCCATTACCAACTCTTTCCCCTTAACCGCATCACCCGTTTTTGTTAATGCAGGAAGATCACTGTAGGTAAATCCTTCGCCTTCAACATGTTTATGCATCTGCGAGTGAGCAAAAGGCTCAACCAAATAGTAAGTTATAAGAGTAAAAACAACTATAACCGCTAATATTTTTAATTCTCTCATCATCTTTAATCCCTTATAATTTTTTTTCCATTTTTGTAATAAACGGTAGCACTATCCATAGAGCGATAAATAACAGTACTGAAATCAAACCGATTGTACTATAAATGCCTTCTGGAGGTAATTTTCCCATAGCCGTTAAAACAATCATATCAGCCAAAAGAACCCAGAACCAAATTTGAAAAGCACCTCTTTTATGCGCAGGAACAGCATTTGGACTTCTATCTAAAAACGGTAGCATTACAAAAATAACTTGTGCAAAGCCAAATGCTATTAGACCAATATTAGTAGAGAATGGTCGTAAAACTTCATATGACCACAGGAAATACCACTCAGGATAGATATGCGCTGGAGTCTTCAGTCCGTCAGCAGGATCAAAGTTTACAGGATCCATCGCAAAATTATAATTATAAAAAACTAAATAAAAGAACAAGATCATGAAAATAGAGACAACAAGCATATCTTTTGAGAGAAAGTCATTTGCAAAAGCCATAACCTTCGAGCCTTTTTTATCTCCTGATTTGTATTTTTTAGCCTCTTCTTCAAAATCAAGCTCTTCGCCCTCTTGGTTATTAACATGAGGAATTCTAAGTGTTGCAAAGTGCAATGCAATAAGAACAATAATAACTAAAGGAAGCAAAAGTACATGAAGCATATAGAATCTATTTAAGAAAGCTTGTGCTGGAACATAATCGCCACGAATCCACTCAACTAAACCATTTAAATGCAAGTCACCGAGACTAAAGATATTTGTAATAACCATACCTGCCCAATAGCTCATTTGACCCCAAGGAAGCATATATCCCGAAAATGCTTCAGCAGAAAATGCAACAAAAAGAAGCATACCGCTAATCCAGATTAGCTCACGGCCTTTTTTATAGGAGCCATAATAGATACCTGTAAACATGTGAATATACATGATTAAAAAAACAATAGATGCTGCAACACCATGAACATGCCTCCATAGCCAACCAAATTCAACCTCTTTCATGATAATATAATTAACACTATCGAATGCCGTCTCAACATTTGGTTGATAGTACATCATTAAGATGATACCTGATACTAATAAAAATACGAAAGTGATTACAAGAACCATTCCCATAGCCCATAGGAAATTTATATTCTTAGGAATCCAATACTCTGTAGCCATCACCCGACTAACAATATCTGTTGCTAGTCTTTGATTAAACCAATCTTGTAAACCAGTTGCCTTTGTAAAATGTGCCATTTAAACTCCCTTAACCAAGTTATACTCTAAGTGTTTTGCCATCTTCTAGCAACTTTTTATATTCATCACCCTCTTCGCCAAGAACGAGAGTTGTACCGTTTATCTTAAAAGGTGGTATATCTAAATCACGCGGTGGTGGTGCTTTTGTCACTTCACCAGCAACATTAAATGTTCCACCATGGCAGGCACACAAGAAGCTTTTCTCATCAGGGTTGTAACCAGGAATACAGCCTAGATGTGTGCATAAGCCAAGTGTAACCATGAAATAATCACTACCAATTTGAATGACTCTAGTTTTTTGATCATCATTTAAGCTAGCTATCATTTCAGGAGTATATTTTAAGATAAATACTGGCTTCCCTCTCCATTTTTCGGTTACCAGCTCATTACCTTTGTATCCAGACATATCAAGAGTTGTAAAGCCTGCTGCCTTAACACTTGGCAGAGGATCCCAACTCTTTTTCATAGCATAGAGTGATGCTATTGCGCCGACACCAGCAACAGCGCTAAACGCCTTGCCCATAAAAGCTCTTCTGTTTGTTTTAGTCATAACACTTTCTCACTTATTCAAAGATTTAGATACTATGGTATCTTAGTTAGAATTAATTCGTGGTAAAGTTAAGATTTCTTTTAAAAAAAGTGTCATTTTGTGTGTGTCATTTTGAAGCACATGATGATTTTGTGACACATTTTTACTTAAAGCTAGGGATAACTCCTGATTATTGAAGCCATCTATAATTCTTACATGTAAGGAGTTGAAAAGTTCTATAAAATCTTTTGAATAATCAGGGCGTTGCAGATAAATCGGTCGTCCGCCTGAGGCTAAATTTTCTAAAATAGCTTGAGGCGAGGCGCTTACAAGAGTTTGTGAGCTTTTAATCATCATCTCATACTCTTCAAATTCGTATCTCTTTTCAAAGGCAGGAGTGATACTCTCTTCATACTCTAAAAAATAGTAAAAACCAAGCCCTAAGTCCATCTTATGTGGAGCAAACATATCTAAATGTTTTTCAAGATCTTTCTCATAATCATCATCTCCAAAAAAGAAACATCGCTCTATCGTTTTCTCAGTTTTTTCAAAAAATTGCTCACCTACAATCGTAGCCTTACAGATTTTATCCCCTTCAAGATAGGGTGAAATGAGAAATTCTTTAGGATGTTTCACCTCGTTAGGATCATCACTTATACGAATAAAAACAGAGAAAAAATTTACCATATCTTCAAGCATAGTAGGGTTTGATTCGGCTGAATCAAAGATAAGCGCATCTCCATGATGGGCAATTTGAGGAATATTTCTCACCAAATCAATCCCCACAGAGCGCTTAATACCATACTCTTTCGCCTCTGAAGCGATACGAAAATCTGATGTTAATAGAGTGATATCTACATCGCCCAAAGCACTAATAATAGCCGCCGCTCTACGAAAACGGTCTAAGCCAATACGATGCCCCGTATGGACATAATAAAATATTTTCATGATTTTCTTGCTCCAATTTTTATATAAATCTGTAAGATGTCAATAGCCGCTGGTGTTACACCGCTTATCTGTGAGGCAGCTTGTAGTGTAGGCGGATTAAAGGTCTGAAATTTTTCTACAATCTCTTTTGAAAGCCCTGAAACTGATGCAAAATCAAAATTTTCAGGAATCCTTACATGTAAGAGTTTTTTCATTTTTTCTATATCTTCTTGCTGTTTCTCAACATAACGCGCATACTTCGCTTCAACTAAAATCTCTTCTTGAATATAAGGGCTGTACTTGCCAAGTTCAGGCAGAAGTTTTGATAATTTCTCTAGGGTGAAACTTTTACGAGAGATAATCTGCTGGGCGTTTTGTCTGTCGTTTATCTTCTCTTCATCTATGCTTTCTAAAAACTCTATAAACTCTTTGTTTGGCGTGTAATTGGTCTTATTGATCACTCGCATACCCTCGGCAATCTCTTGGCGCTTCTGCTCAACCTTTGCTGCCTGCGCATCATCAATCAAGCCAAGTTCATGCCCATAAGCACTCAGACGCAAATCTGCTGACTCTTCGCGTAACAAAAGACGGTACTCCGCGCGTGAGGTAAACATACGATAGGGCTCTTTTGTTCCTTTTGTCACCAAGTCATCAATCAAAACACCGATATAAGCCTCATCACGACGCAATATAAGGGGCTCTTTCCCTTGAAGTGAGAGTGAGGCATTTATCCCTGCCATCAAACCTTGCGCTGCCGCTTCTTCATAGCCTGTTGTTCCATTTATCTGCCCTGCAAGGTAGAGATTTTTTACTTTTTTTGTCTCAAGAGAGTGCTTCAACTCTGTGGGATCTACAAAATCATACTCTATGGCATACCCATAACGGACAATTTTTGCATTTTCCATCCCCTTGACGGAGCGTATCATCTGCTGTTGCACATCAGGAGGTAGAGAGGTACTTAAACCATTGATATAGCACTCTGTATTTTCAGCAGTTTGTGGCTCTATAAAAAGATGGTGACGCTCTTTCTCTCGAAAGCGGTTTATCTTATCTTCTATACTAGGGCAATAGCGTGGTCCGACACCTTCAATCTGCCCTGTAAAAAGTGGTGCACGGTGAAAATTACTCTCTATTAAAGTATGCGTCTCTTCATTGGTATAGGTGATAAAACATGGGATTTGCTGCTTATTTTTTGTAAATGTATCTCTATCAGTTCTAAAGCTAAAAGGTGTAGGTATCGTATCGCCAGGCTGTTCTTCCATCACCGAAAAATCTATACTAGAGCTATCTATACGAGGACAAGTCCCTGTCTTTAAACGCCCTACATGTAAGCCTGCGTCTTTAAGTGAAGTAGAGAGTTTATTTGCCGAAAACTCTCCAAAACGCCCTGACTCTTGAGTAATTTCACCGATATGCACAACTCCTTTTAAGAATGTGCCTGTTGTAAGAATGACTTTTTTGCCATAATATTCATTAAGTAGTTGCGTTCGCACACCGATAACACTACCATCTTCAAAAATCAGATCATCAACCATCTCTTGGACTAAATCAAGATTGCTTACATGTAAGACTAAATTTCTTGCAATAACTCGATATTTATCCATATCTATTTGTGCACGAGTCCCACGAACAGCAGGGCCTTTTGTCACATTTAAGATACGAAACTGTATCCCAGCTTCATCAGTTATGCGTCCCATCTCCCCACCTAGCGCATCAAGTTCACGCACCAAATGTCCTTTAGCCAAACCACCAACAGCAGGGTTGCAAGATGTAGCACCCACTTGCTCAGCCAACATACTTACTAAAAGTGTCTTATTTCCCATACGAGCAGAGGCTAAAGCGGCTTCAATACCTGCATGCCCTCCACCTACTACGATTATGTCATATCTATTTGTATTCATAATCGCATTATACCTTATGGTCGCCTCTTTTTACAGTTTTTCAATATCATCCGTATAGCGATACTTGCTTGGGTTTTAGAAGAACACCCTACAATCTTTCCTGTTATGCACGAATATATCACCCAAAGCATTATGATTGCTATCGCTTTTGTTATCTTTTTAGTCTATCTTCAAATTCACTCATCACCGCACTTATTTTAAGTTTTGGAAGCTCTCTAAGGGAAAATATACATCTTAGTTTTATAGGATTAGGGGCACTTTTAAGCTTACATGTAATCACACTTATTGTTATCTCTGCCTCACTTTTTGCAGGGGCAACACAGAGTGCACAGATTGTGCATTTTTATCTGAGTCGTTTTCATAAGTAATAGGCCAGATATAATTACAAAACCAACAACATTTAAAAGGTTTAGATTCAAGGCAAACTTTTGTTAGCGATGC
>Ga0256840_1003040_pt1 | contig 13988 bp, 9 predicted proteins | sample 355202metaG_FD_185969 | JGI IMG/M metagenome (GOLD analysis project Ga0256840, IMG submission 185969) | Hydrothermal vent microbial communities from Mid Atlantic Ridge, Atlantic Ocean - 355-202 | ecosystem: Environmental > Aquatic > Marine > Hydrothermal vents | place: Atlantic Ocean: Mid...
CCGATGTATAATGCAAAAAATGCCCAAGGAGAGGTGGAGCAAGTGCTTAGTGGTGCCTCTATTACTGAGCAGCGTTATGCGGGAACAGCCTCATTAAGTTATGCGTTTGATGATGTAAGCGTTAGCGTGGGGGGCGGAGTATCAAGTGAGCATGATTATCTTTCAAACTATATCAATGCCGGGTTAAGTTGGGATCTTAATAAAAAACTGACAACTTTGAATGTTTCGGTTTCAGCCGCATTTGATGAGGTTTCACCTACAGGTCAAAACTATACGAAAAATAAAACCAGCCAACAATTTTTGTTAGGTGTTACGCAAATTATTGATAAAAATAGTTTATTACAAAGTAATATGACGTTTTCTTTTAATAAAGGGTTCTTATCGGATCCTTATAAAAGTGTCTATGTAGAACCAGCCCCCGGTGATAGGTTTGGACAGATTTTAGGTGATAGTCGTCCTGATAATAAGTTTCAATGGGCGTGGTTAACGCGTTATGTACGGCATTTTAAAGCGTTAAATAAAGCGGCATTACATGCAGACTATCGTTTGTATGTCGATGATTGGGGAGTGACGGCGAATATGGTTGAGCTGAGTTGGTTTCAGCCTATTGTGGAGGAATGGCAAATTATTCCGCGTTTTCGTTATTACACGCAAGATCAGGCTAATTTTTATAGTGCCGTCTTTGATAGCGCTACCGTTGGCAGCGTTCATTCCAGTGATTATCGTTTAGCAGGTTTTGGCGCGCTAGGCGGCGGGGTTAAATTAACTAAAAATTTCCAAATGAATGGCATGGTTAAGGACATTAAGTTGCAAGCGGCTTTTGATTATTATGACCGTAAAGCCAGCTATCAAATTGGCGGCCATAATGAAGGTACCTTTGCCGATTACAGCTTTTATATGGTCACAGCATCCATTAATGTAAAATTTTAGGATAATTAAATGAGTAAAAAATGGCAACTGGTGAATTATGCTTTTCATGCAATGGGTTCGCCTTGCCATGTTCAATTTTATGCACCCAGCAAAAAGTTTGGACAGCAAGCCAAAAAAAAACTGAATACTTGTTTGGCGAGTTTGGAGCAACGTTATTCGCGCTATCGTGAGGATAGCCTGATTAGTACGATTAATCGCAGTGCGGGTTTAGGCAAAGCAACGCCTATCGACTCTGAAACAGCGGCCTTATTAACGTATGCGCAGCAATGTTATCAAGAAAGTGATGGCTTGTTTGATGTGACTTCGGGTATTTTACGGCGTATCTGGTCTATGGATAAAACAGCCTTACCTAACGATGATGAGATTAATGAATTATTACCTTTAATCGGTTGGGACAAAGTTCAGTGGAGCGAGAAAACTGTATATTTACCGTTAGTGGGTATGCAGTTAGATTTTGGTGGCATTGTTAAAGAATATGCGGCTGATAGTATTGCACAGCTACTACAAAGTTTGGGTGTAGTATCGGGTATTGTTGAATTGGGTGGGGATATTAAAGTTATCGGTCCGCAGCCTAATGGGCAAGGTTGGCCGGTGGCCATTCGTGATCCCCGGCAGCCTGATAAAGTGATTATCCAGCTGAACTTATTTACGGGTGCTTTAGCCAGCAGTGGTGATTATGAGCGTTTTCAACTAATTGATGGCGTGCGCTATAGCCATTTATTAAACCCGAAAACAGGCAAGCCAGTGACGGGTTTGCGTGCTGTCAGCATTTTAAGTGAGCATTGCGTAGTCGCGGGTAGTGTAGCGACCTTAGCTATGCTTAAAGGGGATCAGGGTTTGCCCTGGTTGCAAGAGAATCAATTGCCTTTTTTCTGCTGTCAAAATGATGGGCAAATTTATAAGCAATTGGAAATTAATTAAATCGTTTTTGTACGAAAGCATTAGCTTTTGAAGTTTGCAAAGATATATTCTTTTAAAGGTTAAACAATGAATTTCGCATTATTTATTAGGTTTTTCTTCTTGTTTTTTATAGCAAGTTCCTCAGTTTTTGCGGGTGCAAAAGCAGAGATTGATATAAAGGTGCTCGACAATACACAATGGCCAGCACAGTATCAAATTAGCTTAACGCCGCCCTTGCATCATCATGCTTATTTAGATAAGGGCGTAGAAAATGCTTATATTCCCGTTGTCATAGATTATAAGAACGAGCTATTCAAGCAGGGGCTAGTGATTAACCAGATCACTTTACCAAAAGGTGAGTTTGATTCTGAAGTTCAGGCGACAGTCTTGCGTGGACAAGGTAATATCACTTTAAGCCTTGTGCCAGAGAAGGGCTACAAACAGGTGGCAGATACAGCTAAGTTTAGTTTGCGCTACCAGTTATGTGATGAAATTAGCAATGTCTGCTTTCGTCCACAAACCGCTAATATCGTCATACAATTACCGGCGTTAGGGGGTGTCGGTAAAGCACTGAATTCTCGTGCTAGTTCTATGGTTGATGATGCACCAGATCAAACATGGATGGAGCAGTTATTAGCCGTGTTTAATAACAATCAAAGCAATACTTTATTGTTATTTTCCTTAATGCTATTAGCCGGCTTGTTATCCGTTGCTACGCCCTGTGTGTACCCGATGCTACCTATTACATCAATGTTGATTGTTAATCGTGCGCAAGGGGTACAAAATAAGGAAAAGTATCATGCCTTTGTGTATTTAATCGGCATGGTAGGAACTTATGTAATACTAGGTGTTGCTGCAGGTATGACGGGGGGAGCATTCAATAGCTTTATGCAATCAGCTTCGGTAAACCTTGTATTTGCCGTGTTTTTTGCTTTTTTTGCCATTTCTTTGCTCGGTTATTATGAGTTTAGTTTTATGCAAAACGAGGTGGGTCAATTAGATCAAAGTACTGACAAGGTAAGCGGCTATTTAGGTACTTGGATGATGGGGAGTATCGCTGGTTTGGTTATTTCACCTTGTGTCGGCCCTATTGTTTTTGCTTTATTACTGCAGGTTGCAGATAATATTGCTGCCCAAGCGGATGCCTTGGCGGCCATGGGGCAAACCCTGAGTTTTTGGGATAAATTAAGTATTTCTATGCATGGTGGGCTCTTAATGGGCGGCTTTGGTTTGGGAATTAGTTTGCCTTTCTTTTTAGTCAGTGTGATTAAGTTCAAAAAACTACCAAAATCTGGCTATTGGATGAATAAAGTTAAATATGCCTTTGGTTTTGCAATTCTTTACTTTGCCTATACTTATTTTTATAAAGGGATGGGGGTACTACAGGTTTCTGAAGAAGTTACCTTGATGCTTGCTTGGGGGCTTGTTGGTTTGTGGGTTGCTATTGTGCACCTGAATATATTAAGTGACGCAGAGCATGATCAACATCCTACTAGGAAGTTAAGACGGTTTGTGGGAGTCGTTACTTTAATTTTAGGCGGTTGGTTTTTTGTTTCAGGGCTAAATCACATGCCAGTCATAGGAACGGCTAGCGCTGCTGTTGCGGTGGTTAATCCGTCGGGAGTTGAACATGATTCTGCCGACACGGGCGGTATTACATGGTTACATTCTTTTGCAGCAGCTAAGCAGCAAGCGAAAGCCAGTGGAAAGCCTATTTTTATTGATTTTTATGCCAGCTGGTGTGCAAATTGCCTTGCTTTTGCTAAAGAGGCAGTAAATGACAAAGCCTTAAATAAAGCACTTCGTGAGCAAGCGATTCCTTTGAAAATTATTGATAAAACAGCTGAGTTTGAAACGTTTAAAAAAAGCCCTGAACACCGACAATTGAAAATAGGTTTACCTTACTTTGCTATTCTTGATAGTGACGGAGTACTACAGTGGTCTGGTACCGATTATAAAGCTAAGGCAACGATGATTAATATTTTACAGAAGTTGAATAGAGTGGGGGGAGGGTTGGGTATTTAAGGTATTTATAGTAATACTCATATCCATACCCAATTATTATGATTTGTCTTTAAAGCACTGCGCCCATAAATTATATGACCCTTTAGCTGGATATTTCAATTTGCCTTTTATTTGTAACATTGTTATAGCTTGTTATGGTATATTGTCAAAAGTAGAATAATTTTTCTTGTCAAAGCGTGCCGATAAAAACTTTAATTTCAATGAGCTATGTGTGTCTTTTCTAGGTAGCGGTAGCCTTTCCTCCCGTTTACTTTAATCGCCAAAAAATATACAGGGAAACTCAGCTGCAAACAATCGTCCAGTCGCTGTTGTGCCATCACGTCGCTTTAATCCATTATTTTGAAAATATGACAATTATTGCAGTGGAGCCATAATTGTCATACAAAATTTGCACGCTCTTGCTTGTTATTTTTCTTTCTTATTATTGGTTATCTATAATATTCAAATACTTGTCTAAAATTGGCATGCATTGTGCTTGCAGTATTTAGCTGCAGGTAGATCATTTTTCTGTTTATTTCCCAAAAGGCTTGTCGTGGTTTGTCTGATGTTCGGAATTCCATTTTAAGGCGGAACAAATAATAGGCATGAAATAGTTATGCAATAGCTTTAGTTGTTGTCGAATCAGCAATAGCTAAACCATTGCACTTCTGCTTATGCTTAATATTTTCAGACCCCCTGCTTGCCCCGTCTTAAGTTCATAGTGGCAACCTATTTAAAAGAAATAACAAGGAGATTTATGTTTAACTCAATAACCGTGCAAACTGCCACAGAAACGGAAAGTATTTATATTTTAATATTTACAATTGCATTAGCTTTTGTGTTATCCACCACTTTAGCGTTTGTTTATCAAAAGACTTTTCGTGGTTTGTCCTATTCTCGTAACTATATACAATCTATTGTACTTATTTCTATTATTTCAGCGGTCGTTATTCAGTCTGTGGGTGATAGCTTATCGCGGGGGATTGGGATCATGGCGGCAATGTCTATTATTCGTTTTAGAACTAACTTTAAAGACCCGCGGGATACTTTATTTTTATTTGCAGCGCTTACAGCTGGCATTTCTTGTGGTGCATATGCATTTCCTGTTGCTATCGTGGGGACGTTGGGATTTTCGCTTGCAGCTATCATTTTGTATTATTCGCCCTTGGGGCCGCATAGCTACTTTGATGGCATGTTGAGGTTCAATTTACAGGTTAATAGTACTCATCAAAAAGAATTAGAGGCCTTGATGTCTGAGTACTGCAAGTCATTTGCTTTAGTAACTTTAAGGGAGGTTTCTCAAGGTCAACGCTTGGATTATGCCTATCATATTAAATTACGAAAAGGAAAGTCGTATGAAGGTTTTATGGCTAGACTAAAGGATATTCATGATTTACAGGGGCTTAGCCTGATGATGCAAGAGTCAACGGTGGATATATAGTGATCAAAAAATTACTTTTACCCTTCTTTTGGGTCGTCTCACTATTTGTTGTGTTTATGCTATCTGATTCATTTACAGATAAGTCATTACATTTTTTTGGCATTGCTGGGGAGCGAGAACAAAGTATTAGCTTTCAATACCCAGTCGAAATTGTACAAATTTTTTCTGCTGAAGGTAAGGATGTAGCGCAAGGAGAGTTAATGTTAGAAGTTAAACGGTATGACCTAAATAATGACTTGACTGTATTGGCTCAGGAAATCAGAGGCTATGAACTACAGAAGCAGGAAACAGATAGTACTATTGGTAGTCAGTTGACGGGGTTGAATGCTAAAAAGCAAGCGATTAGTGCTGATATGGATTATCAAATTCATATTTTAGAGCTTAGATTAAAAATTAATGCAGATATGATGAATAGCATTTCTGTCTCAAAACTGGCAAAAGCAGACCTAGCTGATAGCGTTGAATTGAATGATTTAAAAAGGAAGCGATACTTTTTAATTCAAGGGGTACAAACGGAAATAGATCGTTTGACTGAGCAATTAAATACCCAAAATCGACCTATTGATACCCAGCTTAAGGCACTGCTCCAACACCAAGATGAGTTGCGACGTCAGAATGTTAATTTAAAAGTAAGTGCTCAATTTGATGGGCGAGTAGGGAGTGTTTATTTTAAACCGGGGGAATTGGTTTCCCCCTTTCAGCCTATCATCACTGTACATAGCAGAACACCTCGCTATATTAAGGGCTATATTCATGAGAATATATTGAATGATGTGAAGGTAGGGCAAGCCGTTTGGGTTAAATCTATTGCAAGTAATCAGCACGAAAAGCCATTCAAGGGCGTTGTTGAAAGCCTAGGAAATCGAATCGTTGAGTACCCCGAACGTCTTAAAAAAAATCCACTGGTTCCTGCATGGGGGCGTGAAATACGGGTTCGTTTAGAGACACTAGACCAACCTTTGTTATTCGGGGAGAAAGTGCAGGTGTTTTTAGAGAACCCTGAACATAGCTCCCAGTGGTTTTCCATTTTTGGTGAGGCGAGAGCATCTGGGAGGAACGTTTTGAAAAAGCAAATGTTTACAGAAATTGAATCGAGCAGTGCAAGCATTAATGCAAATAAAATTGAAGCCTCGGGCATTTTATGGAACCCGAAAGAAGAGCATTATTTGTTGGTCAGTGATGAACAATATAAACGTCAAACGAGCATCTTTATTATGGAGGAAGCAGGTGTTATTTCAGCGGGATTAGCTTTAGATGCCGACGATATTAATGATTTAGAAAGTATTAGTTGTGATGATGATTATATTTATGTGCTGAGTTCTTTATCGCATAATAAACATGGTCGACTTAAGCGTAAACGTAAGAAGTTAATGCGTTTTAGGTACCAATCTCAGCGTGTTACTGAGCAGCAGGACATTGATTTATATGCGGTGTTAAAGCAATTGAGTAAGCAATCAAAAAAGACGAGTCTTGCGCTTTTTTTAGAACAAGCTATGACAGAGCACAGCTTAGATATAGAGTCGCATCTTGTGCTTAATAATACTTTATATTTAGGCTTTAAATCGCCCTTTTTAGGCGCAGATAAAACGCTTATTATAAAAGTGACTGATGTAAATGCTTTATTTGGCGGTACTGCACCTAAAGCAGAAATATGGCGGACTATAAATTTGCATGATCCTGAGTCTGGTGAGCCAATGTTACTATCAGATATGATTCAGTCCGATGGGCAGTGGTTTTTCTTGAGTGTATCTCGCTCACCTGTGAAAAAAAGTGTGTTATGGCATTATCTGCCTGAAAAAGGGCGCCTGAAAATGATTCAGCAATTTTCAGGAGTAAAAGCGGAAGGTATTGCTTATCGCCCGGAGAAATCATTACTTACCGTGGTATTTGATGAAGGTAATAATAAATCATCGAAATATTTATCCATTCTTTTTCCGAGAATATAAGGGCAAGTGCTGATAATGAAGAATTTTGTTTTTTTATTAATATTTGGGTTTCCTTATTGTATTAGTGCAAATAGTTCGGTGAATGCATTTTTATTGGCTGCACAGGCTGAAGTTAATGAACTGAATGTAAGCAGCTCTACTGGAACTCATATGAGTATGGCAGGCTCATGGCTTGATGAGGCACAATTTCGATTTAATGCGAGTGAAGGGAATAAATTTGATACTAAAGAGCGTGAACAGTCTTATGAAATACGGGTCAGGCCTAAAGCTTGGGGGCAGCATGAGGTAGAAGAGTCTATTTTAGACCTGCGTTCAGAACAACAAAATTATAGTTATAATTTTGCACTTAATGCGGCGTTGAAAAAACGTTATTTGGTATTGTTAGCCTATTTGGAACAACATAATATAACGCAGTACTTGTTTAATTTACTTGCTTTATCAACTCAAGAAGCAGAATTTATTCGCAGTGAGGTAATGACAGACCGGTTTAGTGCTGAAAAGTTTTTCGATGCTGTGGAAATGACTGAGCAATCTGAAGGTCTGGCAATTTTGAATTTAGCGCGTTTAAATGCCCTACAAACCCAAATAGGTGTGCCACTGGATACCGCTGATAGTGTGCTACATACATTTACAGTAGAAAGTATGTTAGATCCTACCGATTATACTGATAAGTTCGTAGATATGAATAATGCTTTGCAATCCGCACCAGCGGTATTGAATGAGCATTTAGCGTTAGAAATGGCTAAGGCGAAGGGGGAGTTGATAAAAACGGAACGTCAGCTCGGGGTTAACCTTTTGAGCTTTGGGTATAAAGACAGAGCTATCGGTGGTGACAACATGACTTTTCAGGTGGGTATTAATATTCCACTAGGGAGACATTTTAGTAGTGCGGAAAGCCAGTATGAACTATATGAAGCACAAACTCATTTAAATGACCGTATTACTGCAATAGCACAATCACTAACGAATATTCAAAAAGAAATTTCATGGCTGATGGAGGAAATAAAATTAGCCGACCTGCAAGTTCATAGAGTGCAAAAACATTTAGAAAAAGAGTACGTTAAGGCTAACCCTTTACAGACAATACAGTTACGTAAAGAGCTTATTGAGTATAGAAAAAAGAGGAATGATATTAAGATTAAAGCACTTAGCTTGTATGTTAGCTCTTTAACCCTATCAGGTTTTTTAATACGAGAGCCCTTGCGCAACTGGATTCAAAGTGGAACGCCAGAATTAGTTTCTGGTAAGGAATACTAGTTATGCCAGTGCCTCAACATACTTTACCATCCATTTTAGAGCGGTATGAACTTAAATATCTTATTCCTTGGGAATATGTTGAGCCAATTACCGATTTTTTAAGCCTTTACTGTTCACTTGACTATTATTCTGAAAAAGCCACAGATGATAATAATTTTTATAAAGTCACTAGTTTGTATTTTGATACCCCAAACTATGAGCTCCTTAGACAGCGCATTGAAGGCAAGGCCACTCGTTTTAATATGCGTGTCCGTGCTTATGGTGATGGTGAGAAGGCACCTTATTTTTTAGAAATTAAAAACCGTATAGGTATTTCCGGTGTGGTTAAAAAATATCGTGCAATAGCCAATGAAGAGCAATGGCCAAGCATCATGACCGATCCTAGCTTTAGACCTTCAGAAACGGATTCCAGCGCTGAAAAAGCTAATAAAGAATTATTTCTAAGACTGGCAATTAGTTATGCTATCGAACCCAAAATTTTGACTAAATACCAAAGAAGGGCTTTTTTCTCTGTCGTTGACCAGTATGCAAGAGTAACTATGGATGTCAATATGCAGTACCGTCGTGAGCATGAATATAATATTAATTCTAGTTATGGTATGACAAACTATGATAATGAAACCATTTATGCAAACAACACACATAGTGAGGCCAGTGTTATTTTAGAATTGAAGTGTAATGTGGGGGAAGTTCCTTATTGGATACTTGATTTAATTAAACTCTTTAATTTAACGCAAGTAGGATTTTCAAAATATGTCAGCAGCACACTCGTATCACACTATGATAATGGTGATTGGTTCATGGGAGCTGACCGTGAACCCAACTATACATTTTGATAAATAATTAGGAACTACCATGAAGCGAAATAACTTAATTTTGTTTGTTACTATTTTTTATTTAAATGCATTGTTGAGCCCCGTGTCGGCAGAAAATCAGGCAGTTGGGCAGTATAATGCGAGTAATGCCAATACGATTTTTAATTGGGCTGAGCAGTTTTATTTTCAGTTTTTTCCTAACAATCAGTCAATCTTTCCTGATAACTCAAAAACACATTTTCATGAATCAGGATGGATTTATAGGTATTACCCAGCCACAGATAATTATGTTGGTATTTATAATGATGATGTGTATGTTGCGGGAGCCTCTTTTACTACTGAGCCTATTAATATTTTCTCTGTTGCCGCGGCTATCAATATTGTTCATAAGGCAGCCAGCCATGCGGGTAGTGTTGGAGCATTAGGTGTTGAATTGCCCTTTAGGGTGATGCACAGTAAGGCAACCTTACTTGACATCAGAAATGGCGGTTATGGATCCGCCTGTGCAGCCCACCCTAGAAACAGGAATCAATTTTATGCATTGACTGACCGGGGGCCTACGATGGTTTTTAATGGCGAAGCAGGGAAAGGAAAAATTTTTCTTTTTCCAGATTACTCCCCTCGCATAGGCTTATTTGAGCTAAAGGAAAATGGGACAGTTGCATGGCTAAAAGACATTGTTTTTAAGGATACTCAAGGCATTAAGATGACGGGATTACCTAATTCACAGGATTTAGGGGGGACAGGAGAAATCCCGTATGGCAGTGATGGTAAAGTTCTTAGAAATGCGCAAGGCAATATCAGGTGGGATAATTCCGGCTTGAATAGCGAAGGCTTAGTCGCCTTAAGAGATGGTACTTTTTGGGTCAGTGATGAATATGGGCCACATATTGTTCATTTTGACGCTGAGGGTCAGGAGTTGGAACGTATTAATCCATTTGTTAATGATACACGTGCAGTTCTCAATTTACCGGCTGAATTTTCCAAACGAGGCGCAAACCAATCGATGGAAGGGTTAGCGATAACGCCAGATCAAAAAACACTGGTAGGAATTATGCAGTCTACACTAGAAAATCCTGATAATGGTGTTCTAGGTTCAAAATTAACTCGGATTGTAAGTATTAACCTTGAAACTGGCTTAATCGGTCAATATTTATATAAACAAGATAAAAAACAAAATTCTAATTCTGAAATAGTTGCGTTGACTGCGACTCAGTTTTTGGTAATTGAACGGGATGGTGATCTTTTGAATGGCGGCTCAAAAAAGGCTTCTTCTAGTGCGCAAAAGTTGATTTATAAAATCGACTTAAGGACAGGGACAAACTTAGAGGCGGTTCCATTAACAGATCAAATATCTCAGGATGATGCTTTAGGGTTAATGCTTAAAGGTAGAACTTTGGAGCAAGCTGTTCGGAAAAAAGGCTGGGGATATTTAGAAAATAGAGGAATTATACCCGTGCAAAAAACCGAAATCATCGATATGGTTAGTGCTCGTGATTACCCGCATGACAAAATGGAAGGTTTATGGTTGATAGATAGTCATACTATCGGTATTCTAAACGATGATGATTTTGGCCTATGGCCTAAAAATGGTATTTGGGAGTATAAGTATATTAATGCTGAGCGTACTCAAGTTGATAAAAATGTTTTGTATATTATCAATAACCTTAATTTAAGTAATAATATTGAGTAGAGAGGAATTAGGGGGGCATATCTGCGCCCCTAATACTTATCCATTTTACTGGTTTCAATTTTAGATTTTGTCGTTTCGCTTTTCAGTTTAAGCCTTTCTTGCTCTAACTTATCAAGTTGCTTTTGTAGTCATGTAAGCAATTCCAGTAACACATTGACTAGTGACGTTTGATCTTCTTCTTTTATTTCGGGAAGTTCAGGTTTCAGCAAGTTCATGGAGGATATTGTAAAGTTTTTAAGTTCGCTTGCGAGTAATTAGAAGTTACTCACATATTTATTAAAAGTCAGCTGCTATATTGAATCATACGACATTCAAATGCCTGAAAGCCTTTAAAACTCACTGGGAAGATAGCCATGCATCAATTTACAAAAATAATTACTTATATTTCGGCAGGTAAACTTGCAATTGGAGTAAGTACAGCCAATGCAGGTGGATTAGGTAAAGTGGAAAGTCAATCTCCCACGACCACAAGTTCCACCTCATTTTCAATGGATCAGGTAGGTTATCCCTTTGAAATATTAACCCCTCCTATTCTTAAAAGTGATTTGGCTCTAACAACTGAAGGAGGCGGTAAGGTTGCCTCAAATGACCAAGGCTTTTTATACAGTTCAAATATCAGCAGTGCTCTTGCCAGTGGACTACAGCCACGAATAGACTTTGTCATCAGTGGGGTTGAAAATAATGACTCTCCAACTGTTATCTTTTTAGCATACAGCACCAAACCAGGTACAGAGGAGGAATGGAGCGATTTACCTCTAGATAATTTTGTATTAAATAGAGATACCTTCAACATTATCGGTGCTTTTCAAACGGAACCCGTTAATCAACTAGAAGAGTTTTCGGTTAAATCAACCCCACTAGGTACTCTTAACGATGCTGGTAAGTCATTCATTATCAGCCTAAACCTATCGGATATTGACACGCTGGAACTTGAAAACAACTCTATTTATTTCCAAGCTGTCTCTATTCCCTTTGTTAATGGGACATTTATTTTTAAAGATGCTACCGTGTCTGAACTGGATGTATTTTTAAGATCAAATCAGGATAGCGATGATATTTATGCAGGTTCAAAAGTCGTAACTGATGGCTCTAAAACTGAGAGTAGCGAGCAAGTGATTGATAACGGTGGAAAATTCTCGGATGGAGGTAATGACGGAACATCAGGTAGCGATACCGGTGGAAAATAATTTGCTTAAATGCCAGCCAATTGGGTTCGGCTCAATACAGGGGCAATCCATTCAATTATCTCGCTCATCGGTAGATTATATTGATTTTATTTATCAGTGTTATAAAAATGATAAATTTATGGATTTATATCGGCTGGCACAAAACAGAGCCATTTCTAAAGCAGATTTAAAAAAAAGGTTATTAAAAGAACAGTCAGAACTGCCCCAAAATGTTAAACGTATTGAATGGGTTATTCTAAAAAAACAAAATGAGAATCTTATTCCAGTGGGCCTTGCTTCTCTAGCAGATTATCAGGTTAACCACAGCAGGGCTGAACTTTTAATTGGAATAGTCGACCCTGAAAGCAGAAACTTTGGTGTTAGTTTAGAAGCCAGTCTACTGGTTATGGACTTTGCCTTTAACCAGATCAATCTTCATAAAGTGTGTTCTTATGTGTATGGTTACAATGATAATGCACAAAAAAACACCTTACACTTAGGTTTTACCCAAGAAGGACTACTAATAGAGCATATCAATAGTTCTAAAGGCTTTATTGACTTATATCAAAATGGCTTAGTTAAAAGAAACTTCCATCAAAATAAGGTACTTGCTAAATTATCTTTACGTTTATTGGGTAGAGACATTACTCAAGCCAAACCACCTCCAAGAATTCAAGCTTTATCGGGGGATTTGCTGAATAAATTAAAGAATAAAATGATGGAAGTACCTATCAAATAGTTCGGTTTTCTATTACTTTAAATGGTACATAAACCCCTCTTAAAATAAAATGTAATGGTCAAGCAAAAACGAGATATAGTTAAATCTTGTGTTTAAGTCTAGGCTGGTATTCTATCTTCATTATCCACATTTTCTAATTCTTGTTTTTCTCCATCAGTAAATTTCACCCCTCTATCACACCAGCCAGAAGTTTAAACTCTTTAATCTTCTTCTAGCGGTTTTCAGTACTTTGCTTCAAGTTAAAGACTATGGGCAAAATGCTTGTTCGAGAGACTGCATTACTGGGATCAATCGTCCTTAATCTCATGGTTGCAAAGGTGGATTCTATCGGGTTGCTGGTTTGAATGGGTTGTCAATGAATGGCCGGAAAACCATAAAAAGTAAGCATCTGATCCTTATCTTTAACCAAACATTTCATTGTTCCAGAGTACTTGTCCCGACAGCTGTCAAGCCATTTGAGGTCGCTTTAATGTAGCGACTTTTGTGTGTTGTGAAGCGGACGCAGGGCGTACTGGGACTTATCCAATTCGCTCCGTATATGAATGAATATTTGGTGACAGGAGCCTCAAGTATTTCATGAGGCAGGATGGCGCGCCTAAATATTATCATTACATATATGGCGTATTTCCTGTTGTGGTTTCTGTCGCGGTCGATAAAATCCCGGCAGAATACGTCAGCCTAGTTTTTTATCAAACACCAGATATATGATCATCACTCGTGTTGCAATGGTCAGAGACGGGCTATCAGGCAACTCAGGCTATAAATGTACAGAGCAAGGCAAAGTATTTTTAGTGGTGTTGTGTAGTGCTAACAATGGGTATTGATTTTTAATATAGTTTAACGCAATAGCTGTGTTGATCCTTTTGTAAAAAACTTTGTCGCTATAGGACGACTAATTATCATTTGATGTGATATCTGTCGCCGATAGATTTCATATGCGCGAGTTTAATGCTTCGATTTATCCGTAGGTTAAAGTGTTAATATTTGTCTTGTACATATATAAAGTAATTATATTTCAATTTGTTATATAAATAATCCGTTTATTTTTTTGGTTAAATACTGCTTTTATGCCCAATGTAGAACAATTATTGCAGGGG
>Ga0256840_1003041_pt1 | contig 13988 bp, 18 predicted proteins | sample 355202metaG_FD_185969 | JGI IMG/M metagenome (GOLD analysis project Ga0256840, IMG submission 185969) | Hydrothermal vent microbial communities from Mid Atlantic Ridge, Atlantic Ocean - 355-202 | ecosystem: Environmental > Aquatic > Marine > Hydrothermal vents | place: Atlantic Ocean: Mid...
TTTGTTACTACTGCTAACACAGATAAAGAAGCAAAATCATTATTACACGAATTAGGTTTACCTTTTAAAAAGAACTAAGATGGCAAAAGAATCAATGAAAGCTCGTGAAGTTAAAAGAGCAAAAACAGTTGCAAAATACGCAGCTAAAAGAAAAGCATTAAAAGAAGCTGGAGACTGGGAAGGTTTACAGAAATTACCAAAAAATGCTTCTCCTGTTCGTATGCACAATCGTTGTAAATTAACTGGTCGTCCAAAAGGATATATGCGTCAATTTGGTATCAATCGTGTTACTTTTCGTGAAATGGCAAATAAAGGATTAATTCCAGGTGTAAGAAAAGCAAGTTGGTAAGATAAATTTTAAATTTTTAATGTTGAATTTTAAATTTTTAATTTTAAATAAAAAATAGAATAGTAATGGATAAAGGTTTAGTTCATGAGAATTGAAAACCATTTCCGCAAATAAATAAATAATGTTAACAGATCCAATTTCAGATTACCTAACAAGAATTAGAAATGCAGCCGCAGCTGGTCACAGAGTAGTTACAATACCTGCATCTAATCTTAAAAAAGAAATGACTAAGATACTTTTTGAACAAGGATATATCTTAAGTTACAAATTTGATGATGAAACCGTTCAAGGTAACATCAAGATAGCTTTAAAATATGATAAAGCTACCAAACAATCAGTTATTAAAAAATTAGAACGTATAAGTAAGCCAGGTTTACGTAAGTATGTAAGTACAAGCGAAATGCCAAGAGTATTAAATGGTTTAGGTATTGCAATAGTTTCTACATCTAAAGGAGTAATGACAAACAAAAAAGCGCGTCAAGAAAATGTAGGTGGTGAAGTTTTATGTTACGTTCATTAAAAAGTATTTAAAATGTCAAGAATAGGAAATAACCCAATTACAATTCCAGATGGAGTTACTGTTGATATCAAAGGTGATATTGTAACTGTAAAAGGAATGTTAGGTGAGTTAACACAACAATTTAGTGAAATAGGTATCACTATTGAAGATGGTGTAATTACTTTAACAAGACCATCAGAAACTAAAAACCATAAAGCAAAACACGGTTTATATAGATCATTATTATTTAATATGATTGAAGGTGTTGCTAAAGGTTGGACTAAAGAATTAGAATTGGTTGGAGTTGGTTATAGAGCTTCAAATCAAGGGCAAGTATTAGATTTAGCTATTGGTTATTCACATACCGTAGTAATGTCTATCGCTCCAGAAGTTAAGATTGAAACTATTTCTGTTAAAGGAAAAAATCCAATTGTTAAATTAACTTCATTCGATAAACAATTAGTAGGACAAGTTGCTGCAAAAATACGTTCATTACGTAAACCAGAACCTTATAAAGGAAAAGGAATTAAATTTGTAGGAGAAGAATTAAGAAGAAAAGCTGGTAAAACAGCATAATCTAAAAACAATAATAAAAATGGCATTAACTAAGCTTCAACGTAGATTACGTATAAAGAAAAGAATTAGAAAAAATGTTTCTGGAACTGCTACAAGACCAAGATTATCAGTTTTTAGAAGTAATAAAGAAATTTCTGCCCAAATGGTAGATGATGTAAATGCAACTACTTTAGTTGCCGTTTCATCAAGATCAAAAGATATAGATTCTAAAGGAACTAAAATTGATGTTGCAAAAGCTGTTGGAAAAGCATTGGCTGAAAAAGCAACTAAAGCAGGTATTGAAACATGTTCATTTGATAGAAATGGATTACTTTACCATGGTAGAATTAAAGCTTTAGCTGAAGGTGCTAGAGAAGGTGGATTAAAATTTTAAAGATACGAGATGTATAAAAAATATTCAAACGTAGAAAGAGTAAAACCAAGTGGATTAGATTTAAAAGATCATTTAGTTGGTGTTAATAGAGTTACCAAAGTAACTAAAGGTGGTAGAACTTTTGGGTTCTCTGCAATAGTTGTTGTTGGAAACGGAGAAGGTGTTGTAGGACATGGTATGGGAAAATCTAAAGATGTTGCTTCTGCAATTGCTAAAGCTATTGAAGATGCTAAAAAGAATTTAGTTAGAATTCCTATTCTTAATCAATCATTACCTCACGAACAAAAAGGTAAATTTGGAGGAGCAAAAGTGTTTTTAAAACCTGCTTCTCATGGTACTGGAGTTATTGCTGGTGGTGCTGTTCGTGCCGTATTAGAATCTGTTGGAGTACATGATGTATTATCAAAATCCCAAGGTTCTTCTAATCCTCACAACGTGGTAAAAGCAACTTTTGACGCTTTACTTAATTTAAGAGATGCGAATACTGTTGCAAAACAAAGAGGTATTTCATTAAATAAAGTTTTTAACGGATAATATTAGAAAATAGTCTTTAGTCATTAGTCTTTAGAATATGCTAAAGATATTTGCTAAAGTTTAAAGATATAGAAAATGAAAAAAATAGTAGTAAAGCAAGTAAAAAGTGCTATAAGACGACCTAAAAATCAAAAATTAACTTTGGTAGCATTAGGTTTAAGAAAATTAAATCAAGAGGTAGAGCACACTGCAACTCCTCAGATTATAGGAATGGTAAATACAGTTAAACACTTAGTTTCTGTTACAGAAGCTTAATATATATATATTAGTTATGCAATTAAATACCTTAAGACCTGCAAAAGGGTCAGTAAAAACTAGTAAAAGAATAGGTAGAGGACAAGGTTCTGGAAAAGGAGGAACTGCTACTAGAGGTCATAAAGGACAAAAATCACGTTCTGGATATTCAAGAAAAATTGGATTTGAAGGTGGTCAAATGCCTTTACAAAGACGTGTGCCTAAATTTGGTTTTACAAACATAAACCGTAAAGAATATTTAGGAATTAACCTTGATAAATTACAAGAGTTTGTAGATAACGGCAAATTAAAAGATGTTGTTAGTATGGAAACTTTAGTAGAAGCTAGATTAGCTCGTAAAAATGATTTAGTAAAAATATTGGGTCGTGGTGAGTTAAAGGCTAAATTAAATATTACAGTTCATAAGTTTACGGAGACTGCTAAAGCGGCAATCGAAAAGGCTGGTGGTACTGCTGTAACTTTATAATCATTTTATAATGAAAAAATTTATTCAAAATTTTAAAGACATTTGGGCAATTGAAGAGCTAAGGAATAAAATTCTTTTAACTTTAGGTCTATTAGCTGTTTACCGTTTAGGTGCTCATATTACTTTACCAGGAATTGATGCAACGCAATTATCAGGTTTAAGCAATAAAGCTGGTGGAAATGGGCTTTTAGGTGTTTTAAATATGTTTACAGGTGGTGCATTTGCTAGAGCTTCAATAATGGCTTTAGGTGTGATGCCTTATATTTCGGCTTCTATTGTGGTTCAATTAATGGGAATTGCAATACCTTATCTTCAAAAATTAAAAAATGAAGGTGAAAGTGGAAATAAAAAGATCACTCAAATTACAAGATGGTTGACAATCGTTATTTTAGTTGTTCAAGCACCTACATATTTAGTGAGTTTACGTAGTTTAGGAGTGCCAGAAAGTGCTTTTTTATTACACGGATTTAATTTTTGGTTTTCATCTATCCTCTTATTAACTACAGGTACTGTATTCGCAATGTGGTTAGGAGAGCGTATCACTGAAAAAGGAATTGGTAATGGTATTTCATTATTAATTATGATTGGTATTATGGCGAGATTACCTCAATCTTTTATGCAAGAAATTGCATCTAAATTAAAATCAGGTAATGGTGGATTAATGATGATGATGATTGAAATTATTGTTTGGCTATTTGTAATTATGGCTGCTATATTTTTGGTTACTGCAATTAGAAAGATTGCTGTTAAATACGCAAGAAGAACAGTAGCAGGTACTATTGGTAGTTTAGACGGTGCAAGAGATTATATCCCTTTAAAATTGAATTCTGCAGGAGTGATGCCTATTATCTTTGCGCAAGCTATTATGTTTGTTCCTGCATTGTTACAGAAATCAGATAACGAAACTATTAAGAGTATTGGTTTAGAATTTACTAACATGTTCGGACTTTGGTATAATGTATTGTTTGCTTTTTTAATTATTATCTTTGGATATTTTTATACTGCAATTACAATACCTACCAATAAAATGGCAGATGATTTAAAGCGTGGTGGTGGATTTATTCCAGGATTTAAACCTGGATCTGAAACAGCAGAATTTTTAGATACTATTTTATCTAGAATAACTTTACCTGGATCTCTATTTTTAGCTGCATTAGCAGTTTTACCAGCTTTTATTGTTAAGTTTGGTGTTCAAAGTGGTTGGGCAATGTTCTTTGGAGGAACTTCTTTAATTATTATGGTTGGAGTGGTGATGGATACTATTCAACAAATAGAATCACATTTATTGAACCGTCATTATGATGGATTAATGAAAGAAGGAAATAAAAGAAAATCAATTAAAAAATAATATGGCAAAGCAACCAGCAATTGAACAAGATGGAGTAATTACTCAAGCATTATCTAATGCTATGTTTCGTGTAGAATTAGAAAACGGACATATAGTAACAGCTCATATATCTGGTAAAATGCGTAAGTTTTACATAAAATTATTACCAGGAGATAAAGTTAAACTGGAGATGAGTCCTTATGATTTATCTATTGCTAGAATAACTTATAGATATTAATCAATATTATAACCAATTGTAAATAATATTTTGTAGTTTTGCAAACTTATTATTTGGAAGAGATTTTTCTCTAATTAAATAAAATATAAAATGAAAGTAAGAACATCCCTAAAGAAAAGAAGTGCAGATTGCAAGATTGTACGTCGAAAAGGAAGATTATACGTAATAAATAAAAAGAATCCTAGATTTAAACAAAGACAAGGATAAGAAATTATGGCAAGAATAGCAGGAATAGACATACCAAAAAATAAAAGAGGAGTTATCTCTTTAACTTACATTTATGGAATTGGTAGAAGCAGAGCTAAAGAGGTTTTAGCTAGTGCAAAAGTTGATGAAAGTATTAAAGTTATTGATTGGACAGATGATCAAATAGCAAATATTCGTGAGCAAGTAGGAACTTACACTATAGAAGGTGAATTGCGTTCTGAAACTCAAATAAACATTAAACGTTTAATGGATATAGGTTGTTATAGAGGAATTCGTCATCGTTCAGGTTTACCTTTAAGAGGACAAAGAACAAAAAACAATTCTAGAACAAGAAAAGGTAAGAGAAAAACTGTTGCTAACAAGAAAAAAGCAACTAAATAATATTTAATTATGGCAAAAGTTAATAAAGCTAAAAAACGTAAAGTTATTATTGATGCAATTGGTGAAGCTCACATTCACGCATCTTTTAATAATATCATTATTTCTTTAACAAATAAAAAAGGTGATGTTATTGCTTGGTCATCAGCAGGAAAGCAAGGGTTTAGAGGTTCTAAAAAGAATACACCTTATGCAGCTCAAACTGCAGCAGAAGATTGTGCTAAAGTTGCACATGAAGCTGGGTTACGTAAAGTGAAAGTTTATGTAAAAGGACCTGGAAATGGTAGAGAGTCTGCAATTAGAACTTTACATAATAATGGTATTGAAGTTACTGAAATTATTGATGTAACACCAATTCCTCATAATGGATGTCGTCCAGCAAAAAGAAGAAGAGTATAATAATTTAAGATTTCTAGGAAATTGCTTAGAAACTTATTTATTTAATTTTAATAATAATTAAAGGAAACAGATTATCGAAGGAGTTTAGCCTTAATTCATAATCCCTTTATAATAAACACAAAATGGCAAGATATACAGGACCAAAAACTAAAATAGCTCGTAAATTTGGAGAAGCTATTTATGGAGATGATAAAAATTTCGATAAAAGAAATTATCCTCCAGGACAACACGGTAACAATAGACGTAGAGGAAAAAAATCTGAATACGCTATGCAGTTACAAGAAAAACAAAAAGCAAAATACACTTATGGAATTTTAGAAAGACAATTCCGTAATTTATTTAAAAAAGCTTCTGCTTCATCTGGTATTACAGGTGAAATTTTATTACAACTTTGTGAATCAAGATTAGATAATGTTGTTTTTAGAATGGGATTAGCAGCTTCTAGAAATGGAGCTCGTCAATTAGTTTCTCATAGACACATTACTGTAAATGGAGAAATAGTAAATATTCCTTCGTATTCTTTAAATGAAGGTGATGTTATTTCTGTTAGAGAAAAATCTAAATCATTGGTTGTTATTAATGATTCTTTAGCTAAAAATTCAGCGGTGTATGAATGGCTTACTTTTAATGCTGATAACTTAACAGGTGCTTTTGTAAAAGTTCCTGAAAGAATTCAAATACCAGAAAATATTAACGAACAATTTATTGTAGAGTTGTACTCTAAATAATCCTAGATAATAGACAAATTTATGGCTATATTAAATTTTCAAAAACCAGACAAAGTAATTTTAGTTGAATCATCTGATTTTTCAGGTAGATTTGAGTTTAGACCTCTTGAACCAGGTTTTGGACTTACAGTTGGAAATGCTTTAAGAAGAGTACTTTTATCTTCTTTAGAAGGTTTCGCCATCACTTCATTAAGAATGGACGGTGTTGAACATGAATTTTCTACCATCAAAGGTGTTGTAGAAGATGTAACTGAAATTATTTTGAATTTAAAACAAATTCGTTTTAAACGTCAAATTGCTGATACAGAAAACGAAACTGTTACTGTTTCTGTTAGTAAACAAGAACAATTAACTGCTGGAGATTTTCAAAACTTTATTTCAGGTTTTCAAGTATTAAATCCTGAGCTTGTTATTTGTAATATGGAAAAATCTGTTAAGTTAGATATTGAATTTACTATTGAAAAAGGTAGAGGATTTGTTTTAGCAGAAGATAATAAAAAGGTTTCTGCTCCATTAGGAACAATTTATATCGACTCTATTTATACTCCTATTAAAAATGTAAAATACGCAGTGGAAAACTTTCGTGTGGAACAAAAAACGGATTATGAAAAATTAGTTTTTGATATTGATACTGATGGATCAATTACACCTCAAGACGCTTTAACTGAAGCAGCAAAAATTTTAATTCATCACTTTATGTTATTCTCTGATGAGCGTATTACTCTAGAAGCTGATGAAATTGCACAAACTGAATCTTATGATGAAGAATCTCTTCACATGAGACAATTACTTAAAACTCGTTTAACTGATTTAGATTTATCAGTAAGAGCTTTAAACTGTTTAAAAGCTGCGGAAGTTGATACTTTAGGTGATTTAGTTTCTTTTAATAAAAATGATTTGATGAAATTTAGAAATTTTGGTAAAAAATCATTGACAGAATTAGACGAACTTGTAAACGTTAAAGGCTTAACTTTTGGAATGGATTTAAGTAAATATAAATTAGATAAAGAATAAATAAGATATTTTTGGAAATTGATTTTTAATCATGACCAAAAACCAAAGACTATAAGAAAATGAGACACGGAAAGAAATTTAACCATTTAAGTAGAAAAACTGCGCATAGAAAGGCAATGTTATCTAATATGGCTTGTTCTATTATTGAACACAAACGTATTTTTACTACAGTAGCTAAAGCTAAAGCTGTTCGTCAGTATATTGAGCCTTTAATTACTAAATCTAAAGAAGATACTACACACAACAGACGTATTGTTTTTAAATATTTAAAACAAAAAGCTGTAGTAACTGAATTGTTTAGAGATGTTGCAGTAAAAGTAGCTGATAGACCTGGAGGTTATATTCGTATTATAAAAGTAGGTAATCGTCAAGGTGATAATGCTGAAATGGCAATGGTAGAATTAGTTGATTACAACGAAATTTACAATCCAAATGGTAAAAAGAAAAAGAAAACTAGACGTAGAGGTGGTAAAAAAGCGACTACTGCTCCAGTTACTGAAACTAAATCCAATGAGGAAGAATAAAATGTTAATAAACATTCAATAAATATTTAAAAAGACAAACTAGATGATAGTTTGTCTTTTTTATTTTTGTATAACTTTAATTTACTTAATATGAATACCAAAGCAATTATATTATTACCAATTCTATTTCAAAATGCGCTAAATAAATTTGAAATATTTTTTTGTTTTACAATCTTTAAATTTCAAGCATAGCTATGGTTTAAATTTTAAGTGCAGTAAAACGGAAAAATATAAATAATTTATAGCGTATTTTGATGTTGAATTGGTATTAGAAGACAAAACACAATTTTATTATATATCAAGTTGATCTTTTTTGGTGCAATTATTGTAGTACTTAATTATATTTTAAATCTTATATTATGAAATCTTTAGTTTATTCTTTTTTATTTTTATTGACAACAGTATTATTTTCCCAGCAAAATGAAACCGTATCATCTCCTTCTAATAGGCTGTATGATAATAGTTATCTAAATGGAGCTTTTAATAGTTTTTCTAATGGTAAAATGATTGTAAATTCACATAGTAAAGCCTTAGGCACACCTTATTTATTTAAAAAATGGAAATATAAAAATTATATTCATTTAGTTAATAATTCTAATGATTCTAAAATAGTTAAATTAAAAACTATTAATTATAATGTTGAACTTGGGAAATTCGTAACTAAAGTTAAAGACAATAAAGTATTATATTTTGATCAGAATTATTTTGATTATGTTATTATTAATAATAGACGCTTTGAACTTGTTAATGATTATACTACAAATACAAAAAAAGTCGCTGAAATTATCGGTATGATAAACAATAAAAAGCTTATTAAGATATACACTTTCTATATTTTAAAAAGTCAAACTTCAGGATATCAAGCATTATCACCAAAAGATAAAATGAAATTTAAAAGTAAATACTATATTTATGACGACTCTACCTTTTTGAATATAAGGATTAAGAAAAAAACCATTTTACCTTTTATTTCTCACGATGTTAGTAAAGTACTTACTTTTGCTAAAAAAAATCACTTTTCTTTTAATAATGAAAAGGATTTAATAAAAATTCTTCATTTTTATAATTCATTATAAAATGTTAATAAACAATAAATAAATATTTAAAAAGACAAACTAGATGATAGCTTGTCTTTTTTATTTTTGTGAAACTAAAATTTATCTATCATGAATACCAATACAATTATATTATTAGAAGATGGAACACAATTTTATGGTAAATCTATTGGCATTCAAGGTCATGTTACTGGTGAAGTTTGCTTTAATACTGGTATGACTGGTTATCAAGAAATTTTTACCGATCCTTCTTATTACGGACAACTAATGGTTACTACCAATGCTCATATTGGTAACTATGGAGTGAATGATAAAGAGGTAGAGTCAAATAGTGTTAAAATTTCAGGATTGATTTGTAAAAATTTCAGTTTCAATCATTCTAGAGTAGATTCAGAGGACACTCTTTTTAATTATTTTAAAGAGCAAAATATTGTTGCTGTTGCCGAAGTTGATACTCGTGCCTTAGTGAGCCATATTCGTAATAAAGGAGCAATGAATGCCATTATTTCTACAGATAATTCAACGGTAGAAGAGTTAAAATTAATTTTAGATAAAATGCCTTCTATGGTTGGTTTAGAACTTGCCTCAAAAGTATCGACTGATAAACCCTATTATGTTGGTGATAAAAAGGCAACATATAAAATTGCTGCTTTAGATATTGGAATTAAACAAAGCATACTTCGTAATTTAGAAAAAAGAGATTGTTATATTAAGGTATTTCCTTATGATACTGCTTTTGATGAAATGAAGGAATTTAATGCTGATGGCTATTTCTTATCCAATGGTCCAGGCGATCCAGAACCTTTAATCGATGCACAAAATTTAGCAAAAGAGCTAATTAAAAGAGGATTGCCATTGTTTGGGATTTGTTTAGGTCATCAAGTAATTGCTCAAGCAAATGGAATTAAAACTTATAAAATGCACAATGGTCATCGTGGCATTAATCATCCTGTAATTAATTTAAACACAGGTAAGGCTGAAGTAACATCTCAAAATCATGGTTTTGTAGTAGATAAACAACAAGTAGAAAATCATCAAGAATTTGAAATAACACATTTACATCTTAATGATGATACCTTAGCAGGAATGTATATGAAAAATAAACCTTGTTTTTCTGTTCAATATCACCCTGAAGCTAGTCCTGGTCCACACGATTCCTCTTATTTGTTTGATGAATTTATTGATTTAATAAAGAGGAATAATTAATGGTGCTTTTTTGTTATTTTTAATATGCTAACTATTTCGTTTTAGTAAATTCATTAAAATTATCTTTCATTAATTATTAAAGAAAAGAGGATTGTCGTATTTTTGTAGAAGAAATAAAATTAATAATATATTCTTATTTAAGAATACTAAATATATAAATTATGAGTGTAATAATAAATGTTCACGCAAGACAAATTTTTGATTCAAGAGGAAACCCAACAGTAGAAGTTGATGTAATTACTGAAAATGGTATTTTAGGGAGAGCAGCAGTACCATCTGGTGCCTCAACAGGAGAACATGAAGCGGTTGAATTACGTGATGGAGGTGATGATTATATGGGGAAATCTGTATTGAAAGCAGTATCTAATGTCAATGATATTATTGCAGAAGAATTAATTGGTTTTTCTGTTTTTGAGCAAAATGCCATAGATCAATTAATGATTGACCTTGACGGAACTGCTAACAAAGCAAAATTTGGTGCAAATGCCATTCTTGGTGTTTCTTTAGCAGTTGCAAAAGCTGCAGCAAACGAAATGAATTTGCCTTTATATCGATATATTGGAGGTGTTTCCGCAAATACTTTACCAGTACCTATGATGAATATTGTAAATGGTGGTTCGCATTCTGATGCACCAATTGCTTTTCAAGAATTTATGATTATGCCAGTTGGAGCAAATAACTTTACACAAGCTATTAAAATGGGTTCTGAGGTCTTTCATAATTTAAAAAAAATATTGCATGATAGAGGCTTGAGCACAGCTGTTGGTGATGAAGGTGGATTTGCTCCAAATTTTAACGGAACAGAAGATGCCATTGAAACTGTAATTAAAGCCATTGAAAAAGCAGGTTACAAAGCAGGAAAAGATATTCTGTTAGCCTTAGATTGTGCTGCATCTGAATTTTATGTAGATGGAAAATATGATTATTCTAAATTTGAAGGTGAAAATGGAGCAGTACGAACTTCTGAAGAACAAGTTGCTTACCTTGCGGAATTGAGTAAAAAGTATCCAATAATTTCTATTGAAGATGGTATGGATGAAAATGATTGGAATGGTTGGAAAATCTTGAATGATAAAATTGGTGATAAAGTCCAAATTGTTGGTGATGATATTTTTGTAACTAATGTGGAATTATTGCAAAGAGGTATTAATGAAAAATCTGCCAATTCCATCTTAATTAAATTAAATCAAATTGGTACATTAACTGAAACGATTGCTGCCGTAAATATGGCGAAAAATGCAGGTTATACTAGTGTAATTTCGCATCGTTCTGGTGAAACCGAAGATACTACCATTGCAGATTTAGCAGTCGCTTTAAATACAGGTCAGATTAAAACAGGTTCAGCCTCTAGAACAGATCGTATAGCTAAGTATAATCAGTTGTTGAGAATAGAAGAAGAATTAGGTGATGTTGCTTATTTCCCTAAAATGAAAGCATTTAATTTAGATAGATAGTTATACGTTTAACATCAAAATATACTATAAATTCGTATAATTTTTTTCAAAGCCTACTAATTAATTTCTTAAATTGATTGGTAGGATTTTTATTTATTGATGATACTTTGTTTTTATTAATATAATTATTTCTAAAAATAAATTTTATTAAGAGGTTATTTATTAGTTTATTGCAATCTATCTAGTGTCTTATGTCTTAAAGCACAGCGGTCTTAAGTCTTTTGTAGAAAAATTTTACTTTTCTTAAAAATATATTTTTCATAATACATTTTATTTATGTAACTTTGGTTGCTTATAAACCAATAATGATAATTGTCATTATTTTAAGGTTTTGTTGTAATTAATTTTACGAAAAAGAATTTTTAATCATTTAAAATATATAAATTATGTCTAAAATAGGAGTATTTGAACTTCAAGGAGAACGTTATGAGTTTCCAGTTGAAATTGGAACAGAAAAAGAAGTAGCCATTGATATTAAAAAGTTAAGAGGAACTACTGGTGGTGTGATTACTTTAGATTCTGGTTTTAAAAATACAGGGTCTTGTAGAAGTGAAATCACCTTTTTAAATGGAGAAGAAGGGGTTTTAAGATATAGAGGTTATGATATTGAAGAATTAGCAAACAACGCTAGTTTTTTAGAAGTTACCTATTTAATCATTTTTGGTGAATTGCCAACTAAATCAGAATTAGCTCATTTTGAAAAAGAAGTAAATGATAAATCATTTGTAAATGAAGAAATGAAAAAAATCATAAATGGTTTTCCAAGATCTGCACATCCAATGGGAATATTATCTTCTATGACAAGTGCTTTAACTGCGTTTTATCCAACACCTTTAGATGTGAATTCTAAAGAAGCTGTTTATAAAGCTGTGGTAAGATTATTAGGAAAATTTCCTGTATTAGGTGCTTGGGCAATGCGTAAAAGAAACGGTTGGCCTTTAGGATATACAGATTCTAAACTGAATTATATAGAAAATTTATTAAAATTACTATTTGAAAAACCTTCAGAAAAATTTATACCTAATTCAAAAGTGGTTAAGGCTTTAAATAAATTATTAATTCTTCATATTGATCATGAGCAAAATTGTTCTACATCAACTGTACGTTTAATTGGTTCTTCTCACGCTGGACTACATGCTTCAATTGCAGGTGGAGTTTCTGCACTTTGGGGTCCATTGCACGGTGGAGCAAATCAAGCAGTTCTTGAAATGTTGCAAGATATTCAAAATGATGGAGGAGACGTTGAAAAATATTTGGCTAAAGCAAAAGATAAAAATGATCCGTTTAGATTAATGGGATTTGGGCATAGAGTGTATAAAAACTTTGATCCAAGAGCTCGAATTATTAAATCATCTGCAGATGAAGTGTTAGCTGAATTAGGTGTTGATGATCCATTGTTAGATATTGCCATGAAATTGGAAAAAGCAGCCTTAAATGATGAGTATTTCAAAGCAAGAAAATTATATCCAAATGTTGATTTCTATTCAGGAATTATTTATAGAGCTATGGGTATTCCAGTTGAAATGTTTACCGTAATGTTTGCTATTGGAAGATTACCTGGTTGGATTGCACAATGGAAAGAAATGCGTATAAACAATGAACCAATTGGAAGACCACGTCAATTATATATTGGAGAAAATCTAAGAGAATTTAAATCGATAGATAAAAGATAGTAAATATTATATTGATTAATGATGTCGTTTAACAAAGTTCTTGTAACTTTGTCTAAACGACATTTTTTTTAAACCTATGAATACAATTAGAATTATAAAAAACAGATCTGATGTTGGAGCAGGTACAAGAGGCTCTGATATGGGAATTGATGCGATTGAGATTGCAGCTATTAATCAAAAAAATGAATATTTTAATAATTACAAATTTGAAGATGTTCTTACTGAAAATGAATCGGTTTATAGCAAAGAAACGAACTCATTTGCTAAACGAATAGGAAGTGTTTTAAAACAATGTATGCGAGTTGCTAATCATGTTAAGGTGAATTTACAAGAAAAACGTTTTCCTATTGTGCTTTCTGGTGATCATTCTGCAGCATTAGGTAGTATAAGCGGAATTAAAGCAGCTTATTCAAAACAACGCGTTGGTGTAGTGTGGATTGATGCTCATGCAGATATACATTCTCCTTACAGCTCTCCTTCTGGAAATATTCATGGTATGCCATTGGCAGCAGCTATTGCTGATGATAATTTAGATTATGAAATTAATGATGTATCTAGAGGTACAGCAGAACTTTGGGAGCGTATGAAAAATATTGCTGTTCCTGGTCAAAAATTGTTACCAGAAGATTTAGTATATTTTGGTGTTCGTGATACCGAGAAACCAGAAGATGCACAAATTGATAAATTTAAAATTAAAAATTATAAAGTAGCAGAAGTTCGTTATAGAGGTTTA
>Ga0256840_1003042_pt1 | contig 13987 bp, 14 predicted proteins | sample 355202metaG_FD_185969 | JGI IMG/M metagenome (GOLD analysis project Ga0256840, IMG submission 185969) | Hydrothermal vent microbial communities from Mid Atlantic Ridge, Atlantic Ocean - 355-202 | ecosystem: Environmental > Aquatic > Marine > Hydrothermal vents | place: Atlantic Ocean: Mid...
GAAGATTATGGGCGAATTATATCTTAAAAACCAAGAAGTTAAAATGACAGCCATCAAGGCAGAAAAATAACATTTTTATATATTTATTACTTTGTTATCAATGGTACAAATACAAAACCCGGAAACTCTTGCATTTCTATTTTGCCATTGTCTGTTTTTATAAATTTGAAAATAGAATTTTTTATTGGGATTACCAAAATACCTTCGGTTTTACCAACTATAAAACAAAGAAGAGCTGTGTTCCAGTCTGAGCCTGGGCCGATATCTAAGATATCATCTCCTTGTAGTACATAAAAAATTATATCATATAAATTTTACCTTTATAAAGAATTAACTCTCTTTTTTGTAAACTTGATATATGAAAATTTATGAAAGTTTGGAAGATATTTTATTGAGTGCATCTGCGGATGAAAAGATAAAAAAGTTTAACACTTTTTATAGTAAATATAGAAGTGAGTGTATCTTCTCCACGGCTGCATCTGCGAAAAGTTTTGAAAAACCGTCATATAGCAAGTTTTGTCAAATTGTATCTCCTAGAGAAGTTCCAAAAAGAAAAAATTTTAAAACCAAAGAGGGATTATTTTATTTGCTACATGCGATTTGTCATATAGAGTATAGTGCTATCGACCTTGCTTTAGATATTTGTTATCGCTTTAGAGATATGCCAAGAGAGTTTTATGATGATTGGGTTGAGGTTGCTTTAGATGAAGTTAGGCACTTTTTGATGGTAAAAGAGATAATGAATGAACTTGGGTATGATTACGGTGATATACCTGTTCATGACGCACTTTTTGAAGCTTTAAAAAGGACAGAGCACTCCTTGCTGGATAGATTGGCGGTAGTGCCGAGGTATCTTGAAGCTAAAGGTCTTGATGTCAATCCCCTTATCATCGCCAAACTTGAACCCTTTAAGAGTGATAAACTTATAAAAAAGAGTATCGAAGCTATGAAAGTTATCTTGGATGAAGAGATAGGACATGTCAAAAAAGGGGATAAGTGGTTTAGATATCTATGCAAGAGGAATGGTTTAAGCGAAGATATATATTTTGAGATTATCAAGCGATACTATCCGACTGGTTTTAAAAAGATAAAAAATTTAAACATAAAAGCCAGAAAAGAGGCCGGATTTAGTTGCAAAGAACTAAAAAATATAGGAGGCAAGGATGTTTGCTGAAGCAAAAGAGGGTTTAATAAAACATGATAAAATAGTAAGGAGAGCCTTATTGTCTATTTTGGCCATAGTAGTTTTTTTAGCTACTCCTTTGTATCAAAATATTTCAAAAAGGTATATGGATAACTCCCTAAAAAACGCTGTAATCACCTATGCCATCTTAAGAGGTATAAACGCCGGGGTATCAATGGTGCAAAAGAGTAGTGTAACAGTAGGTGTTGGAGTTGAGGGCAATATCGCCATAGGTGAAGTATTTGATCCTCTAAATGATGCGGTTGAGAGATTTTCAGACCTTATTACTATCTCCATCTGGACTTTGGGGAGCGAAAAGGCTCTTTATGAGGTTTCAAAAACTACCGGATTTATAGCTATTGTTATTTTGCTCTCTATTTTTTTATTTTTTTATGACTCTGATATACTAAAAAGATTTTTGGCAATTTTGATCGTTGTTAGACTTTTTATACCCTTTAGTGCCGTAGTTTCAAACTACTTTGACAAGGAGATCTTTGCTCCCAAGATAGAGAAGAGTCTAAAAGCACTATCATTTTCCAAAAAAATCTCTACTTCAAAAAGCGGTAGCATAACAGAATCTTACAGGGAATTTAAAGAGAAAATGAACTTTTATATACAAAATGCAACCAATATCCTAAATGAGTTGGTTAATTACTCACTTGTCTATTTCGGCAAATATTTTTTGGATCTTATTATCTTACCGCTATTTTTGGCTTATGTGGTTAAGGAGAGTGTTTTGGTTAGAAAGTTGTAATTAGTACTTGGTTTTAACGCGATAGACTATGTTTGACTTGCAACAGTGGGTATATAAAATGACTCTTTATGATGGAAAATAATTAAAATATATTTGATGATATAGGTATGAGCCAAGTGGTGTCGATCGATTTTTGAGCTGTTATAAAAACTTTACCAACTCTTTTAATGAATCGATTCTTAAAAAGTTGCCATCTCTTATGGAGGTTGGCAATTTATTACCCGTATTTACCCAGACGGTTTTTAGTCCAAAATTTTTAGCACCAATTATATCGGTCTCATAAGTATCTCCCACCATCAATATCTGCTTTTTATCAGCCGAAAATTTTTCTATAATGTATGAATAGGCAAAACTGTCCGGTTTCCCAACTACTTTTATATCTTTACCGGTCACATCTTTGATGATATCGATCAAGACTCCGCACTCCAAGCCAAAGGTCTCTTTTTTTGGTATCAATTTATCTGGGTTTGATGCTATGATTTTGGTCTTGTCCGATATGATATTTATAACTTTTGATATATCCTTTAGTTTAATATTCTCATCCATACCCAAAACAATGATGTCGGGATTAGTATCATTGAGATCAAACAGCCCATAGAGACTATTTTTTAAAAAATTACTCCCCAAAACATATATACTGCTTTTTGTCGGAAAATTTTTAACAATATAGTTTTGCAGCAATACTCCTGTTGTAACTACTCTTTCTTCTTCTATAAATATTTTGCAAGTTGTTAGTCTGTTTTTATAAAATTCCACTGAGTGGTTTGAGTTGTTTGTTAAAAAACAAAACTCTATATCGTTCTCTTTTAAGTGTTTGATTATCTCTTTTCCTCCTTTTATACAATGGTCATCCTTATAAAAAACTCCATCCAAATCAAATATAATAAACTTAATATCTTCCATCTATTTTATCCCTGTATATAAAAATGAATTAATAAACTGTTTTTGAAAAATTAAAAATGCTAAAAGCAGAGGAAAAACCGATATAATGGTAGCTGCTGATAGTATAGGCCACTGCACGCCTGTTTCCGGAGAACTAAATATAGCCAACCCGACAGTAATAGGCCTCACGCTCTCAGAATTTGTAACAACAAGAGGCCATAAGAAGTTGTTCCAATGATAACTAATTGAAACCAGTCCGTAAGCTATATAAGTTGATTTTGATAGGGGAATATAAACCTTTAGAAGCGTGCATAAAAAATTACACCCCTCTATCTTGGCTGCATCATCCAACTCTTTTGGTATGGTTTTAAAAGTTTGCCTAAGTAAAAATATACCAAAAGCGGATGCCATGTAAGGCAAGCCTATGCCTAGTATGCTGTCAGTTAATCTTAAAAATGATATGGTCTGATAATTTTTTACTATTAAAATTTCAGGGACTATCATAAGTTGCATCAAAACAAGAAAGAAGAGGATATCTTTACCAAAAAAATCATACTTTGCAAATACATAAGCTGCCAGAGTACATAGTACAAGTTGGGCTGAAAGTATCATTGTAACCAGTATAAAGGAGTTAAACATATATCTTAAAAAAGGAGCATCGTTAAAAGCTATCACAAAATTTTTTAAAGTTAATGGAGCGAATAGAGAAAAGTGTGTCGCAAACCCGTTTGTATGAAATGCCGCCCAAAAAGTATAGAGTATAGGCAGTGACCAAAGTATGCCTAAAGTCCAAGCACCCAATCTTTCTAATTTTTCCATATTTGTATCCTATGCATAGTGGATCTTTTTCTCTATAAAACGAAACTGAAAAAGAGATAAAAAAACCAAGATTATCAATAAAACTACAGTTAAAGTTGAGGCATAAGCATTATCAAAAAAGGCAAATGCTGTTTCGTATATATAGTATAAAAGTAGGTTTGATGCATTATCCGGTCCACCTTTTGTCAAGATCAATACATGATCGACCAGTTTAAAAGAGTTTAGCACTGCATTCACCATGACAAAAAAAGTTGTCGGCATTAGTAGAGGAAAGGTGATCCTTCTAAAGATAAGCCAATTACTTGCCCCCTCAACTTTTGCCGCTTCATATAACTCTTTTGGTAAAGACTGAAGTGCTGCCAAATAAAATATCATAAAAAATCCGGCCTCTTTCCATATCGTCATAACCATTATAGATGGCAAAACGGTATCGACATCTCCAAGCCAGTTATATCCTCTAAAACCAAAAAATTGTAAAATTTTGTTGAAAAGTCCTATCTCGGGAGAGTAAAAGAAGAGCCAGATATTAGCTACTGCAACCATAGGGAGGATTGTAGGAGTGAAATATATAAGTCTTATCATTCCCTTTCCGGCAAATTTTTTGTTGACAAAAAGTGCCATAGCCAAGGATATGGCTATGACAAAAGGTACTGTTCCAAATGAGTATATAAAACTGTTCTTCAAGGTTATAAGAAACACCTTATCGTTTAAAAGTTGAGCATAGTTGTCAAAACCGACGAAAGTGCGTGGTCTAAAAACAGTTTTATTTGAAAAAAAAGAGTCTATTATGGTTGCTATTGCAGGATAATGGACAAAAGTTACTAACAGCACTATTGACGGTAAAAGCATTAACCATATATAGACTCTTTTCATATTTATCCTACCTGTAAGGCTTTAAAATTTTATCAGACTCTTTTTGGGCATCACTTAAAGCCTCTTTTGCACTTTTTTCGCCTGTTAGGACAGATTGCAAAGCATCATCCAAAACTTTTCTTATCCTGCTTGATTGATATGTTGAAAGTTCGGCAGTTGCATACTTTAACTGGTCTCTTGCAACTTTTGCTGCAGGGAAGCTTTTGACATAATCTTCCAATATTTTTGTTTTGTAAGCCGCAGGAGAAGTCCCTATGTATCCTGTTGCTTTTGACCATTTGGCTGCTGTTTGGGGGCTTGTCATAAATTTCACAAATTTTAAAGCTGCCATCCTCTCTTTTGGCGTAGCGCTCTTAAAGATGTAGAAGTTACCGCCACCTGTTGGAGTTCCTCTCATCTTACCTGCCGGTAACATGGCAACACCAAAGTTAAATTTTGCATTGTTTTTTACTGAAGTTAAGTTACCTGTTGAGTGCCACATAATGGCTGTTTTTCCATCTAAGAAATTCTTTCTAAGAGTTCCCCAGTTTATTACACCTTTAGGCATGATGCCATATTTTTGAGATAAATCTTTCCAAAAGTTAAGAGCTCCTATAACGCCTTTACGGTCAAAGTATGTATGTTTTCCATCTTTGCTCATTAGGACTTCGCCGTTTTGTTTTGCAAGAGCGCCAAACATCCAGTATGGATAACCGCTTGAAGGTATCATGATACCCCACTGTTTATCATTGGTTAATTTTTTGCCCATACTAACTAACTCTTTCCAATTTTGTGGTGGATGGTTTGGGTTGAGCCCCGCTTTTTTGAAAGCGTCTTTGTTATAATACATTATGATGGTCGATCTTTGGAAAGGGATGCTCCAAACTTTCCCAAAAGCTTTGGAATTCTCCATAAAAGCCGGATAAAAAGAGTTCATCCACTTTTTATCTTCTTTACTTTTTGCTATATCGGAAAACGGAACTATAACATTTTGCTCTATCAAATTATATAAATCAACTGAGAGCATAACGGCAAGCTGAACAGGCTTATGAGCCCTTAAAGCTGAAAGTGCTTTTATTCTGGCATTGTTGTAGTTGCCCGAATATATGGCGTTTACTTCGATATTGGGATTTTTCTCTTCAAACTCATTGACCAAATTATCCACTATCTTTGTTAGCGGACCGCCTACTGCTACCGGATAATACATAGTAAGCTTAATCTTCTGCGCATATACTGCCGTAGAGGCCAAGCACAATGATGCCGCACATCCTAAAGTTAACAATCTTATTTTCTTAAACATAATCTACTCCTAAAAGTCTATTTTTTTTCCATTATTATCAAATATTTTCATATCTTTTGTATTCCAACTAACACCAACTTCCTCTCCAACCTCAAAAGAGAAACCCTTGTCGGTCTTGACAAGCAACGGATTTTTAAAAGAAAAACCTTTGGGAGCTATGCCGACTATGGTATCTCCTCCATGATAATCATAAAAGAGCACTCGACACTTTACTCCTTTTTGGTTTATCTTCATCTCTTCAGGTCGGATACCTATATAAGACAAACTTTTTAGATAGTTTTCATTTATTGTGATATCTATCTTGCTTAGCAACTCATGGGTCTCCTCCTTATTTTGTGGTTTGATGATATTCATCGGCGGCGTTCCTATAAAACTGCCGACAAATATTGAAGCAGTCTCATCATACAGTTGTCTTGGTGTCCCCTCTTGTTCTATTTTCCCGCTGTTTAAAAGTATGATTTTGTCTGCCATGCTCATAGCTTCAGTTTGATCATGCGTTACATATAAAACTGTCAACCCCAATCTTTTTTGAAGCTCTTTTATCTCTATCCTCATCTCTTGCCTTAATTTTGCATCAAGATTTGATAACGGTTCATCCATAAGGCATATAGGGTGATTTGAAACAAAGGATCTTGCTAGAGCAACTCTTTGCTTTTGCCCTCCGGAGAGTTGAGCCGGTTTTTTGTCAAGCAGTTCATCCAAGCCAAGTAGTTTGGCAACTTTGTATAATTTATTCTCTATTTCATCTTTTTTAACTTTTCTTACCTTTAGTCCGAAAATGATATTTTCTCTTATGTTCAGATGCGGAAAAAGAGCATAAGATTGAAACACCATTGATATATCTCTTTTGGATGGCTCAAGTTTGTTTACAATTTTATTGTTGATGATAACTTCCCCCGAAGTTGGCTCTTCAAGTCCGGAGATGATTCTTAAAAGTGTGGTTTTGCCACAGCCTGACGGTCCCAATAAAACCGTAAAAGACCCCTTTTTAATAGAAAAATTTATATCATCCAAAACTATCTTTTCTCCGAAAGATTTGGTTATATTTTTGATCTTTATAAACTCATTCATCTTTTACCCGCCTTGGAAAAAATATCTCGGTACCGCTTTCTTCCAGTAGAGAAACTATATTTTTTGGAGGAGTTTTATCTGTAAAGAAGGCATCCACTTCAGTAATGTTGCCACCCTTTACAAAAGCTTTTCTGTCATATTTTGAGCTATCGGCAACAAGACATACTCTCCTGCTGGAGTTTTGTATGCTTTTTCTTATAGATAATTCATCCAAACTAAAGTCAAGCAGGGTCCCGTCATTTTCAATGGCACCGACACCAAAAATACCAAAATCAACGCTAAAAGAGTCAAAAAACTTTTCACTATCTTTTGAGAATACATCTTTATGTCTGTTTCTTACCTTGCCTCCAAGTATATTTATCTCAAATGTCTCGTTTGTGCAGCAACTCAATGCAACATTTAGATTGTTAGTAAAAATCTTTAAATTTTTATGTTTTAAAAGCTCCAAAGCTACTATCTCCGGTGTTGTTCCTATGGAGAAAAAGAGAGAAGAGTTGTTTGGTATAAACTTTGATACCAATTTGGCAATCCTCCTTTTTTCATTATAATGGATAACTTTTCTAGAGTCATAAGAGATATTCTCTTTTGTGTTTTTTGCCTCAATACCTCCATATACTCTGTTTATAGGCCCTGTTTTTGATAATTGGTTTATATCTTTTCTTATGATTTGTCTGCTTACTCCAAATAGTTTGCTTAATTCTTCTACGGAAGCATATCCATCTTCTCTAACTTTTTCCAATATATAAGCCATTCTCTCTTTCGGTTTCACCTAAAATGCTCCTTGCTCTGCCAATAGTTTCAATCGAAAAATTTTTATATTCAATCGAAAATTTTTTGAAATTGTACTAAGTTTCGATTGCAGTTTGATTACAACTAAAATGTAACCGTTTTGTAACTTATAGATGCTACAATTTTGCTGAAAATTTTTTTAGGAGTATAAAAAATGAGAGTAAAATCGTTTTTAGTAGCTGCACTTTTTGCAGTAGTTGCAAATGCCACTACAAATATAACCTGGTGGCATGCAATGGGTGGAAGATTGGGCGAAGTCGTCAACCAATTGGCTGATAATTTTAACAAATCTCAGAGCGAATACAAGGTCATACCTGTCTATAAAGGCGGATATGAAGATACAATGACGGCGGGTATCGCTGCTTATAGAGCACATAAAGCTCCTGATATCATTCAGATATTTGATGCGGGTGCCGCTACTATTATCAATGCCAAAGGAGTAGTGTATCCGGTAGCAGATCTTTTTGACAAATATGGAACAAAATTTAATGCAAATGACTATATAAGCGGAGTTAGAAACTTTTATGCCGACTCTAAAGGCAGGATGATAGGATGTCCATTCAACAGTTCAACCCCTGTTATGTATTATAATAAAGATATCTTCAAAAAAGCGGGTATCAAAAATCCTCCAAAAACTTGGGAAGAGTTTGAAAAAGATGCGGCTAAGATAAAAAAAGCAGGCTATATCGCACTCTCTCAAAGTCACAGTCCTTGGATATTTGCAGAAAATTTTCACTCTAGACACAATTTGCAACTAGCAAATAAAAACAATGGATTTGACGGTTTGGCAACTAAGATATACTATGCAAATCCTGCGATGGAGTATCACTGGAGCAAGCTAAGAGATTGGATAAATAAAGGATATTATAAGTATTATGGAAGAGGATGGGCAGATAACCAGCAAGCTTTTTATGATCAAAAAGTAGCTATGTGGTTAGGTTCAAGCGGATCATTCGGTGGACTTAAAAAGGGTGCTAAGTTTAATTTCGGCACAACATATTTGCCTTATTGGAAAAAGTTTATAGACAAAGGTGCTCAAACTTTTATAGGCGGAGCAGCACTTTTTGTATTTAGTGGCAAAAGCGATGAGAAGTATAGAGGCATAAACGCATTTTTAAGATTTTTGACAAATCCTAAAAATCAATACTTTTGGCATAAAGAGACAGGTTATGTGCCTATAACAAAAGCTGCTTACGAGTTGGCAAAGAAAGATGGATACTATAAAAGAACTCCTGATGCCGAGATAGGCATAAAGCAGTTAAGCTTGCCCTCTCAAAAGTGGACAAAAGGGTACAGACTTGGAAACTATGTTCAAATAAGAGAGATCATGGTTGAAGAGTTTGAGAAGATACTAAACGGACAAGAGAGTGCCAAAGATGGCTTGGAGACTATAGATAGAAAAGCCGACAAACTTTTGGTCAGATTTGCTAGAACTCACAGATAGGCTAACAGGCGGCATCTTCTGCCGCCTCTTTTAAAAAATGAAAAAAGTTCAGTTTAAGGGTGGAATTATCCCGTATCTTTTTGTATCACCGCAGATTATTATCATATTGGTATTTTTTATATGGCCTTCGGTTATGGCTGTATATTACTCGTTTGAACTGCAAGATGCCTTTGGTACAAGCTCACAATTTGTCGGCTTTTTAAACTATCAGGATGTGTTGGGAGATAAGGATTATTATAACAGCCTCTCATTTACTCTGATCTTTTCAACTCTTGTTACTCTTTTCTCGCTTGGCACCGGACTCTATTTGGCCCATAAAGCAAATGAAGTTATCAAAGGAAAAGGTCTATATAGAACGCTGTTTATTTGGCCATATGCTATAGCTCCCGCGGTTGTAGGGCTTATAGCTACATTTTTGTTCAATGAAAGTCATGGAGATTTATATCACTTTTTAAACCAAATCGGCTGGAAGTTTGATCCAAAAAGTGATCCTTTTGATGCTCAGGTAATGCTCATTTTTATATCTTCTTGGAAGCAGGTAAGTGTTAATTTTATCTTTTTTTTATCCGGTTTGCAAGGTATCCCAAGATCCATAATAGAGGCGTCAAAGTTAGATTGTAAAAGTGATACAAGAAGATTTTGGAGTATTATATTTCCTCTTCTTACACCTACGACATTTTTCCTTCTTGTGACAAATATAACTTATGCATTTTTCGATACATTCGGTATCATAGATACTACAACAAGAGGAACGCCTATGGGCCAGACAAAGACTTTGGCATATAAGATATACCAAGATGGCTTTTTAGGCGCTGATGTGGGAGGCTCTTCAGCCCAATCTGTTATATTGATGCTTTTTGTTTTGATTATAACTATTTTTCAGTTTAAATATATAGAAAAGAGGGTTCACTATTGAAAAAGATAAGTTTTTCATCGCTGTTTTCTCATTTTATTTTGATAATTTTTGCACTTCTTTTTCTAGTTCCCATATGGGTTGTCCTAGCCTCCTCTACTCATACACCGGTAACTATACTAAGAGACGGTTTGCAGTTTTGGTTTGGAGATAACTTTATAAATACTTACAAGAGTATCCTTTTTGAGCATAGTGGATATACCAAAAATGTAACGGCCTTTAGAATGCTCATAAACTCTTTGATATTGGGATTTGGTTTTGCTATAGGAAAGGTTGTTATCTCTTCTATGGCCGCATATGCGATAGTCTATTTTAGATTCAGGATGGCAAATTTTCTTTTTTGGTTAATATTTTTAACTCTGCTTTTACCTGTTGAAGTAAGGATAGTACCCTCATTTGAAGTGCTTTCGAAGTTAAACCTGTTAAATAGCTACACCGGTTTGATAGTTCCTCTTATAGCCTCTGCTACCGGGACTTTTTTCTTCAGACAGTTTTACAAATCCGTACCTGATGAGATGCTTGAGGCTGCAAAAATAGATGGCGCAAACTCTTGGCAGTTTTTTATAGATATCTTAGTTCCTCTTTCAAAAACGATGATGATAGCTCTTTTTATCGTAATGTTTATAGTGGGATGGAACCAATACCTATGGCCGATTATGATGACTACAAAGCCTGAGTATTCAACACTTCTGCTTGGTATCAAAGAGATATATCAAAGTAATTTCGAAGGCACATATTTACCCGAATTTAATAAAGCTTTTGCGATGACAATCTTAGCTCTTATTGTTCCGGTTGCTATAGTTATAATCTTTCAAAGATGGTTTATCAAAGGTTTGGTTGATTCGGAAAAATAAGGATGAAAATGGGATATATTGAGATAGAAAAAGTAAGCAAATGGTATAAAAAAGATCATTTGATTATAAAAGATTTATCGCTATCGGTTGATAAAGGTGAGTTTTTGGTTATAGTAGGACCAAGTGGCTGTGGAAAATCAACACTACTTAGGATGATAGCAGGATTGGAAGAGATAAACAGCGGAGTGATAAAGATAGGAGATAAAGTTGTAAATGACCTGTCTCCGGCAGATAGAGATATAGCTATGGTTTTTCAAAATTATGCTCTCTATCCGCACATGAATGTATATAAAAATCTCTCATATGGGCTAAAAAACAGAAAAGTGCCCAAGGATATCATAGAGAAAAAGGTTAAAGAGATATCCAAACTCCTTCAGATAGAGGAGTTGCTGGAGAGAAAACCTAGTGAATTAAGTGGTGGGCAAAGACAAAGAGTTGCAATGGGCAGAGCTATCATCAGAGAGCCTAAAGCATTTTTATTTGATGAGCCGCTCTCTAACCTCGATGCTAAACTTAGGCATCAAATGAGAGTGGAGATTAGAAAGTTACATGATAAATTGGGTATTACTTCGATCTATGTAACCCATGACCAAGTTGAGGCGATGACTTTGGCCGATAGGATAGTTATATTAAATAATGGAAAAGTTGAGCAGGTTGGTACTCCTTACGATATCTACAAAAATCCAAAAAGCATATTTGTAGCAAAATTTATGGGAACTCCGCCTATGAATATTATAAAATCAATAGTAAAAGATCAAAAGATCAAGATAGGAGATAGTTTTTTGCCTCTTTGTGTGGATATAGATGATAATGAGTTATATCTTGGAGTAAGGGCTGAGGATATATCGTTAAAACCATTGCAAGAAGCCATAGAAATGGAAGTTGCAGTTGATATGATAGAGCATCTAGGCGGAGAAAGTTTGATATACGCAAAGATAGAAGAACAACAGATAGTCATAAAGAGTGAAATATTTATAAACAAAGATATTGAAAAGATCCAACTCTACATAGATCAGTCAAAGATCTATTTTTTTGACAAAAAGAGCGGGAAGAGTATAAGTTTATTGTCGCCGAATTGTAACATGTAAAAGTTAAAGGTTTTTATTATGAAGATTCTATTTTCAAGTACTTTTTTAAGAGATAGATCAATTGTTGAGATATTAAATATAGCTAAAGAGATTGGTTATGACGGCATTGAGGTTTGGGCAGATCACTTTTACCGACAATGCGATAATCCAAGTTCAATTTGCAAGACGGCTGAAGAGTTGGACTTGAAGCTTACTTTGCATGCTCCAAGCTATGATCTCAATCCTCTATCCTCAAATGAAGGTATAGCAAAAGAGTCAAAAAAACAAATTTTTGATGCCATAATTTTATCTGAAGATATTGGTGCAAAGCTTATAGTGATTCACCCCGGGCATTTTTCATCTTCGCAGGATACAAAAGAGATATTTTTTCCAAAACTGATAGAGTTTGCAAAAGAGGTGTCCGATTTTTCTAAAGATGTTGATGTGCAGATTACATTTGAGATGATGGAAAAAAGACCAAAGGAGTTTTTTCAATCGCCTAATGATGCAAAGATATTGATGGAAGAAAATATTGACGGCATAGGTCTTACCGTGGATATAGCCCATTTATTTACTATCGGCGATGTAAAAGAGATGTTAAAAAGCTTGGACTATGAATGGATAAAACATATCCATATAAGTGATTCAGGATATGGTAAAACCCATTTGCCGCTTGGAGAAGGTGAAGTTGATTTGATTGGTGCTCTCAAGCTTTTGTCAAAAGATTATGACGGTTTTTTGACTATAGAAGCCGCTATTTTAGGCAGAGGAGAAGAGCTTATAAAGAAAAATTTTAAATATGTAAAAAACTTACTAAAGGAGATAAAATGAAGTTACATAAAAAGTTTATAGCGGGGTTGCTTAGCACATTGGCTATTGGTTCTATTCTTAATGCGGGAGAGATAACTCTTTATACATCTCAGCCGCAAAAACAGATGGTAAAAGTGATTAAGCTTTTTAATAAAAAGTATCCTGATATAAAGGTAAATGTTTACAGAGACGGAACTACTAAAGTTTTAAATAAGCTCCAAGCTGAAATTGCAGCCGGCAATCCCAAACCCGATGTTTTAATGATAGCTGATTCTGTAGCAATGGACTCCCTCAAAAGAGAAGGGGTGCTGCAGCCTTATAAAAACGCGCCTGTCAAACACTTTGACCCGTCTCAATATGATAAAGATATGTATTATTTTGGCACAAAATTGATAACAACAGGAATTATCTATAACACAAAAGCAGGTGTTCCAAGGCCGACATCTTGGAATGATTTACTAAGCAAAGCTGCTAAAAATCAAGTGATAATACCAAGCCCACTATATTCCGGTGCAGCAGTTATACATGTTGGAACTATGACTGAGCAGCCTGAATTCGGTTGGGCTTATTATAAAAAATTGGCTAAAAACGGTGCAGTTGCAGGAAAGGGGAACGGTTCGGTTAGAAATGCTGTAGCGAGTGGACAAAAAGCTTATGGAATTATTATAGACTATATGGCAATTGGTGCGAAAGAGAAAGGTTCTCCTGTTGACTTTGTTTTTCCAAAAGAGGGTGTTACCAGCATTAATCAGCCGGTTGCTATACTAAAAACCGCGAAAAATGTTAAAGATGCTAGAAAGTTTATCGACTTTCAGCTATCTAAAGATGCTCAGCTTCAATCTGTTTCACAAAACTATATTCCGCTTATGAAATCTATAAAAGCTCCGAAAGCTTATGGGGATTTAAGCAAGTTAAAAATTATGAAGGCTGATCCAAAAGTTATCAGTGAGAAAATAGAGGAAAACAAGAAAAAATTTGCGAAACTTTTCGGTGGTGCTTAATTAAAAATGCTTATAGCTAAAACCAGAGACTATAAATTGCAAGTAATGCTTTTTATAGTCTTTTTATATATAGTACTATTTTGTGTATATCCTATATCAAAGCTTTTGATTCATACTGTTTTTCCGGCAAGTAGTAATTTTATAGCTTTTTTTAGCAAAGCTTTACAGGATAAGACGGTGCAAAAAGCTATATTTAATACTTTTGAATCAAGTATGATATCTGCCTTTTTTTCGCTCCTTATAGGGAC
>Ga0256840_1003043_pt1 | contig 13981 bp, 6 predicted proteins | sample 355202metaG_FD_185969 | JGI IMG/M metagenome (GOLD analysis project Ga0256840, IMG submission 185969) | Hydrothermal vent microbial communities from Mid Atlantic Ridge, Atlantic Ocean - 355-202 | ecosystem: Environmental > Aquatic > Marine > Hydrothermal vents | place: Atlantic Ocean: Mid...
ATTCTAAAGGAGAGATAGTTGAAAATAATGATGTAAATATTACAAAAATAGAGGTCAAGACAGAAAATGCTTTAATTGCAAAGATTTTTGATACACAAACAGGTACATCGGTAAATAGTTTAATATTGAAAAATGAAAATAACAGTGCATTTACATTGAATTCAGAGAAGTTATCTGGAATTGCACCACTTAAGGTGACTATTGAGTTTAAGGATATTAATGATGAAATTAAAATACTTTCTACCATTGTAAATGTTAGAGTAATGTCTGGACCTCCATCAGCTATATCTGTATCTTATGTTTCTACAGAACAAGATTTAGAACGTGCAAAATATGAAGAGAAGTTTGCAATTTCAGTAACAGATGAGTATGGAAATAAGGTAAATATGGAGACATATATTTCAGTAGGTGCCATTGTTGGCTATGCTGTTGATGGACAAGAGGCATCATCTACTGAAAGCAGTTTGACGAAGCGTCTTTTTTATGGACAAAGTGACATAGAGAATGGTATTGCCAATGGAACAATAGATAATTTAGGTGATAATGATGCGAATACAACACAATTTGTCGATAGTACACCAAGTCGTTCAAGTGTCTTTCAGTGGGTAAATGCAGAAGGAGCCAATTCAGATAAATTGGTTGTTTTTGGAAAAGGTAAAAATTATGAAGCGATGGGAAAATGGGATTTCAGTAAAATAGATAACAATACCCTTAAGCTTGAAGATGATTACTTTGGTATTGATAGAGTAGATTTATCTTATGCTATAGGACGAAACTACTATCAAGACCAATGTTTAGACGACAGTAGAGAGTGGTTAGGAAGTACAGATTCTCAAACATATAAATTGGATGATGAAGGTACAGCAATCGTATCCTATAAATATGACTATCATTTAACTGGAAAAGATGCCCTTGTTTGGGTAAATCTTAATGGTTATCAAGCAGATACAGAGAAAAATACACGTATCGGTGAAGTTACCAAACATACCCTTCGAGGTAAAGGTCTTGTTAGTCGTCCTTCAGGTGGATACTTTGTAGATAAAAATTCAACAGCTGTTGTGACTTTTAATATTCATCACGAAAATGCTCCTGAATGGTATCGTAATGGGCATTTTACTTATGATGTAGTGCAACATAAATGTGCATCTGTTGTAGAAATAGATTCAATTAACCATCATGATGCACGTAGTTGTGCTAATAATGGAGTTGCCTATGTTACTTTTGAAGTAAATGCAACCGAAGATGTAAGTTGTAATTTTAATATAAATAATATTTTAGTCTCTAATGAATTTTAAAAATTAAGAGAGGTTTGAAACCTCTTTTAATTTCTTTAACCCTCTCTTTCTAAATCTTTCACTATAATTTCACTAATAATTTTCACTATAACTAGGTAGATACCATGATTGATTTAAAATACTTACAAAAAAACTTTGAAGAGGCAAGTGCTAAACTTGTAAAAAAAGGTGTTGAGACTACAACACTAGAAGAATTAAAGGAACTTTTTGCAACACTAAAAGCTTCTAATTCAGAGCTAGAAGAGGCAAAAGCAGAACAAAATAAAATGTCAAAACTCTTTGGTGAGTACATGCGAGAGAAGAAAGATGTTACAGAACTGAAAGCTCAAGTTGATGCTAAAAAAGATGCCATAGTCGGACTTTTGGAGACAGCACGTGAGGCACAAGAGGCTTTAGAAGCTGTTGCTTTAGCCATGCCTAATTTTCCTGATGATTCTGTGCCAGAGGGTGCAGATGAAGCTGATAACGTAGAGCTTAAAAAAGTATTGGAGCCAAGAGTATTTGAGTTTGCACCTAAAGAGCATTGGGCTTTGGCAGAAGTAAATGGTTGGATAGAGTTTGAGCGTGGTGTCAAACTGGCGAAGAGTCGTTTTGCTGTGCTTCGTGGTGATGCAGCACGAATGGAGAGAGCTTTAATAAACTTCTTTTTAGATGTTAATCGTGAAAAAGGTTTTGAAGAGGTCTGTGTACCTTTTATTAACAACGCTGCCATGCTTCAAGGAACGGGGCAGTTACCAAAGTTTGAAGATGACCTTTATAAGATAGAGGGTGAGGACTTGTATCTTATTCCTACGGCAGAAGTACCTTTAACTAATTTATATAATGATGAAATTTTAACTGAAAAAGAGTTGCCAATTTTATTAACAGGGTATACACCTTGTTTTAGAAAAGAGGCAGGTTCAGCTGGTCGTGACACTAGAGGTATGATTCGTCAGCACCAATTTGATAAAGTTGAGATGGTAGCCATAGCAACACCAGAGCAGAGTGAAGAGATATTTAAAATGATGGTAGAGAATGCTTCAGATATTTTAAGCAGACTTGGGCTTCCACACAGAGTAGTAGAGCTTTGTGGAGGTGACCTTGGTTTCTCTGCTGCGTCAACCATTGACCTTGAAGTTTGGCTTCCTGGGCAAAACCAATATAGAGAGATCTCTTCTATTTCAAATACTCGTGACTTCCAAGCAAGAAGAGCAAAGATTCGTTATAAAGATGGAAAGAAAAATGTATTGGTCAATACTTTGAATGGATCAGCTTTGGCTGTTGGACGTACTTTGGTAGCTATCATGGAAAATTATCAAAATGAAGATGGAACTGTAGAAGTTCCAGAAGTTTTAAAGAAGTATATGTAAATTTTTAGGGGTAACTTTTATGGTTCCCCTATTTTAAAGTCGATATATATTCAGAAAGTTCTGATATATCTTCATCACTCAGTGTAGCAACTTGCATTTTCATGATATTCCCTAAACCATACTTATTTAGTTCACCATTTTTATAAGCTGTAAGTTGTAAGATACTTTTTTCCTTATCTTGTCCAGCAATCAACCCAGAGAGTTGTAACGCTTGAGTTTTCCCATTATCTCCATGGCATCCAGCACAATTTTTATATAAAGATTGTCCATCAGCAGTAGCTTGTGTCGTAAATGTTATTAAAAGTGTTAATAATATTTTTTTCATTTCATCTGTCTCCTATATCCACTAAATATGATATAAAAACTTTGTATATAAATCGTGTAAGAATGTCTGTTAAATATCAAGAAAAAAATAACAGCTGAAAACAGATAATCGTAGTGACTTAATGAATATGTGCTATAATATCAAAAATAACTTATTACATTGGAGAACAATTATGTTTAAAAAAATAGCATTGACAACCCTGTTTACTTCAGCCCTACTTATGGCTGAAAGTGGTGTAGGTATTAACATTAATGAGGAAGATTTAGAAGTAGAGGGTGTACTTGATTCAAGAAACTTGGCTGCACTTCAGACAAGCAGTACCATTTATCAGGCAGATTTTAACTTTTTAAATATCAACAGCGATAAGCAGCTTTTAGGTGCAGGATTGGGTGCCACTAATCAACTTGAAGGTTTTGAAGGGGTAGAGCTTACTTTTGGTGCTAAGTTTATATGGGCAGAAGTAGGAAATGAAGATTTTACAGCTTTACCATTAATGGCAAAAGTTCGTTATAGTTTTCCACCACTGATGTACAATATTCCTCCTGTAGCTATAGAGGGTAAAGCTTTGTATGCACCAACAGCATTGGCATTTGGTGATTCTGAAAAGTATTCCGAATTTAGAGTCTCTGCTGATATGGAGATGATTGAAAATGTAAGAATCTATGCAGGATATAGAAATATTCATACAGGTTACAAAGGGGTAGAAAACTATCTTTTTGACAACAGTTATTATGCTGGGTTGAAGTTTACTTACTAAAAAGTCTTATACTTAAGCATATGTAAACTCAGTTCTATTAGCTGAGTTTATTATTTTTCTCACTATTCTAATTTTTTCACAAAATCTTTCTTTACTCTAATTTTTTTTAAAATACTTGATTATATTTTATATTTTATATTTTTATGTTAGTATATATAAAATTATTATTAGTTATATAAACTAATAAATATAAATATCCTAAACATAAAGAATGGTAGATATGAAAAGTATAAAAAAAAGATTGGTTGTAGTTTTATTGTTGCAAGGGTTAATATTTGTAGGTTGTGGTGGAGGAAGTTCTACTTCTGAAGACACAATAGCACCAACTATTTCAGGTACACCTTTAACAAGCACAACTGAATACTCTTTTTACCAATTCCAAGTAACAGCCAGTGATTCGGATGATGATATGCTAACTTTTGGCATAGAGAATAAACCATCATGGTTGGCATTTGATGAGGCAACGGGAAAGCTTCAAGGGGTTGCACCTCTTGGAAGTGAGGGAAACTATAGCAATATTATTATCTCTGTATCTGATGGACATAGCTCTAAATCGTTAAAGCCATTCTCTATTGAAGTTAAGCCTGCTCAAAATATTGCACATCTTTTGGGAAAAGCTACTCAAGCTCCTAAAGATGGTTATTATTACTATGTTTCTCCAGATAAGGCTATCGATGGAAATTTATCTACCTATAATCATACACAAGGTGATGTAACTTTAAATTGGTGGCAATTAGAGTTGCCTAATGATACTAAAATACATAATATAGTAATACATAATAGGGCAGGTCAACAAGCAAGACTCAATGGTGCAAAAGTTTATGTTAGTGATGATAATTATACAGGGATATTGCCTCAAAATTTGGTTGCAACGCTCAACAGTAATTTAACGCAAAACATAGATTTATCTTTGCCTATTAGAGGGAAATATATATTGGTCAAAGCAAGTGGTACCAAGAACTTACACATGACAGAAGTTGAAGTCTATGGACAAAGTGCTTCATCACCTCTTTTTGGACTAAAAGAGTTTACTTTTGTATTGCCACATGATGCACCTGCTCAAACAGTAGTAGGAAAGGTTGAAGTTATAAAAGATGAAGCTACTTCATTGACCTACACTATAAAAGATACTGTACCCTTTATGATTGACAATAATGGAGTGATTACATTATCAACAGTTATTGATTATAATCGAAATCCAAGCTATACATTTTCTGTTGAGGCCAGTGATGGAGAAAAGAGAATTGCTACAAATGTAGTGGTAAAACTCTTCTCTAAAAATGGTGTGAAACAAGAGAGATGGTATGGGATAGATGGTACTTCTATTGCTTCTTTTTTAAATCATGCTCACTATGGCGATGCTCCTGATGAGACAAAAATAGTTGATGACTTAGATATGAATGAAAATAAGTTTGATAACTTCGGACAAAAAATGACCACCATACTAAAAGTAGAAGAGGGTGGGTATTATATCTTTGCTATTGTGGGAGATGATGGAACAGAGCTTAGACTTAATGGAGAAGAAATCGCTCATAAATCAAGTTGGTCTGGTTATCAAAATTGGAGTAGTGCAGGAAAAAGTGCTACTATAAAACTTAATGCAGGAAGACTTTACAGGTTAGAAGCATTCCTGAAAGAGGGTGGAGGTGCAGAACGTGTCTCTGTGGGTTGGAAAAAAGAGTCAGAGTCAGAGTTTACTGTTATTCCTGCTAATCAACTCTTTTTAGAGGTACTCGATAAGAGTAATGTCAAACCAATATTTGAAGAGCATGTATCAGATTTTACTATTCAAAGTGCCAATGCTATTGGAGATAATGTACTATCTGTAGGGGCAAGTGATTCACAAGGTGATGCTTTGAGCTATACTATTATAGGAGATGTTCCTTTTATCATTGATGCAAATGGTCAGATAAGTATAAGTGGTTTATTAGAAATTAAGACTTATAGTTTTGATGTGGAGGTGACAGATGAAACACATACAGTTAGAACACATGTGAACATCACTTCTACAGCCAATACAGCAGGGTTAAATGATAGCAAAGAGGATTTTTATACCAAGGCTAGAGCATTTGGAGCAGATTCAAATGTAGATGAGTTGGTAACAAGTTACTTGGCTTTTGCTCATGAAAAAGCTCAATTTACATATAATGAGTTTATGCCTGAGTCAGCTGATGCTGATATTTGGGAGTATATTAATAGTCACTCTACGATTAAAGAGGGACTGTATGCTTCAAGATTTCCTGTGAACCCTTATTTTGTTAAAAATTTGGCAGATATTTTAAATAAGTGGAAAGAAGATGGGAAAGATGAGACTTTTATAGAAAAGTATAAAAATGTAGCTCTTGGACTGGCTATTAATGCACGAGAAGCAGGAGTATTTAAAGAGGTTCGTGGTGGAGATACTTGGGAACATCCAACCATTGATTATAGTAAATTGGCTCACTATGAAGCCAAAGAGAGACGATGGAGAGAGCATTTTGATTATGATAATTTGGGTTATGGTATTGGTGCTTCAGATTTAAAAAAATATATGCAGATAAAGTATCAGTTGAGTGCTAGTGAGGCTGATTCTATTTGGCACTCACGTTCGGCACTTAAAAAAATAACGACTGCTGGAAATGCTGTAGATGATATTACTTATGCGTTGAGAGAGCAGTATGGACTCTCTTTTGATGGGCTGAATCTCTATCGTCTATCTCTAGGTTTGAGTAGAATTTCTTGTAATTCAACAGATAATCCTTGTCCTAGAATTGAGGCTTTTATAACAGAACAAGGTATAAGTAAAACTCAATTTTTAGGGGATTTCAAAAATTATAAAGGTCAAGTTACTGGTCTTATAAATCCTCTTGATAGTATGGCATACTCTCTTAGAGGAGAGTTGGGTGTGATTCCTAAAGAAAATAATGATTATAGGCTCATGAGTTTTTATGCTTTGGCAAACTGGAAAATACTCAATGATGAAACTCCTGCAAAAGATTTTGGAGACAGTGAACCAAATTGGCCTATTTTTAACGCTGGACTTTCAACCCTTCCTTGGCAACTCTTGGCTCTTACTCAAAGTGCTCAGAAGCAAGAGTGTGAGTATGTAAAGCGTCGTTTCTTTGAGACAGATAAAGCAGTTCTTAGAGAAACCTATCCTCCTCATGCAGTAGATAGTAGAGATAGTTCTAAAGAGAAGAGGTTTAAGGAATATACCACTTATACTTGGGATTATAATACACCAAGTAAATGGTTTGCAGAGAGTGACTGGTCTCCAAATCGTTCTTATTACAGAATACTTCAAGATGGTGGTGTATGTGGACGGCAGTCTACCATGGGACAGCATCTCAATGAATGTCTAAATCGCCCCTCTATTGGGGTAGGACAACCAGGGCATAGAGCATGGGTTGGGGTTTACAACAGTAAGGCTAATCCTAAACAGTATCAAACCAATATTGGGTATCAAGTAGGGTCAAGAGAGTCAGCTACAGCACACAGTAAACTGATTTATAACCATTATACCAAAGCAATTAGAGAGACAGGAATGGAAAGAATTACGGGTGTTGCCACAGGAGTAAGCCCTGCTAGTGTTGGTGAGCATAGTTATAATCAGTCAATGATATTTCAGCATATTGGTAAACTTTTAGAAGAGGATGGAGTATCAGCAGAAGCTGTTTTGAAAAAGTCGGTTGATTTAGCACCTCAAAATGTTGATGCTTGGTATCAACTTGCTCTCTATTATGCTACGCTGGATAAGCCTGAAAAAGTGATAGCGTTAGCAAAAGAGTTTATGGACAAGAGAGATACTTTCTTTTTGGATACAGATAACAGAAAAGGTGCAGAAAATATAGAAGTGGTTACAGGTAAAAATATAGCCTTTATTGCCCTAAAAGCACCAAGTATCGCTAATGGTAGTGGAGATAGAGCTGAGTGGGGTGAGACGCAACTTTGGAGCTACTTAGATACCTATGAAGCAGAAAATCGTTCACTTAGAAGTTACCGTAATCAGAACCGTTATTTGGCACAGAGATATCTCGTAAAAGATGAGAATGAAGAAGGGTTTGCAGATGCAGTAGTAACACTATTTGAAAGATTCCTAGAAGCAGGGTCTAGTGGTTCATATTATTCTGATTACTTTAGAGGTGTGGATTTTAGAGATTCCAATAAAACAGAACTCTTTGATACCCTTCAAAATTTAACAGACCAAGCGCAGATATCAGATAATAAAAGAGCTAAAATATATAAAGATATTTTAGGCAGAACAACTACAGCTTCATTGGCAACTGTAGAGATAAATGATATCTGTTTAGATAGTAACATTTCAGGTTGTCAAAGTTTGAAAACTTTTGATTTGAACTCAAAAGAGATTTATATACTTGTAGACAATAGAGTAGGAGAAGATAAAGAAATAGCAGTTAGTCAAAGAGGTTTAGATGGTTACTCTAACTTAATAGTACCTGTTGTAGATGATTTGGGTAAAGAGTTAGATATTAAAATAAGAATAGCAAAAGTAGCCACCACAGAGGGTATAAAAGGTAAGCTACTCAAAATCAATGACCCCAGTGAAGTGGCAACCGATAAAACTCAAATAGTAGCATGGATAGACCCAACAGACAACATCTTTGACGAGGAAAGACGCTATGATGCACGACAGAGAATTATATTGAAAGTGAAAGAGAGAGTGATTAACAATGAAGAGACAATGGGAACTGTTATTTTAAATCTTAAAAATTTAATAAACGGTCATGCTTTGACATTCAATGGAGATGATTTTACTCAAAAATATAGTGATGATTCAACTTCTATATATTTTACAGCTTTAGACTCAACAGTAGGTCCAACAAGTGGAAATTGGTTTGGAAGTGGATATACAACACTTAGTATAAAAGTTCACGATGAAGATGGCGTAGAGTCAACAGTTAAACTAAGAGCCAATAACAATAGTCATCTAATGAATGCAGGACAAAATGCAGGTTGGGATAATACACTAAAAATAGTTTATGACAGCAATGATAACCCAACGTTTGTCTCTGGAGCACGATATAAAACTGCTGTACCATTTGTAATAGATGCGCGTATGTGGCATAAACAGAGCAAGGTTAAGGATAGAATGTATATTAATATTGATATGTTGGTGGAGTAGGGGAATAAGAAAACTGAATTCAGTGCTTCTATTTATGGGGAGCATTTATTGCAAGAGCATGGATTTTTATCCATGCATTATAAAACAGAGAGTGAAGTTATTATTTTTATAAAATCTACTCTACTGTAACAGACTTTGCCAAGTTTCTTGGCATATCTACATCATTTCCTAATCTAATCGAAATTTCAAGAGCAAGTAGTTGAGTTATAACCATCATCTCAAAAAACTCTAACATCGGGTGGGAATCGTAAGTTGTTTGAATAAAGTCATCTGCCAATTCAAATGGTTCTGGTGAAATGGCTAACACCGTTGCATCTCTTGCACATATCTCTTCTACATTTGATTTGATTTTGTCGTAGTGTAAGCTTTTTGGCATGAGTGCTACGGTAAAGAGTTCAGGGTCGGCTAGGGCGATTGGTCCATGTTTCATCTCTCCTGATGGGTAACCTTCAGCATGAAGATAGGAAATCTCTTTAAGTTTTAATGCTCCCTCTAATGCCAATGGGAAGAAGATATCTCTACCGATGAAAAAGAAACCATGACCATGGAGGTATCTTTTTGAAAGTCTTGTCATTTTTGCATGAAGTTTATTATCTACTATAAGTGCTTTTGGTGTCTGTCTCATGGCATTTAATTCAGTATTTAATAGCTCATTGTCTATGGTATTTCTAGCTTGAGCCACATAGATGGCCAACATCCAAAGTACCATACTTTGAGTGGCAAATGCTTTGGTACTTGCTACACCTTTTTCAATTCCTGCACGAGTTAGAATGGCTGCATCACTCTCTCTTACTATGGAAGAGTTGTCAACATTACATATACTTAAACTTTTAAGACCAGCTCTTTTTGCCATTTTAAGAGCTTCTAGGGTATCGGCTGTCTCACCACTTTGTGAAATGGTTATAAAGAGCGTGTCATCACGAAGTAGGGGTTCTTTGTATCTAAACTCAGAGGCTATCTCTACTTGAGAAGGAATTTTTGCAATTCTTTCAAACAGATAGCTTGATGCCAATGCTGAGTGGTATGAAGTACCACAGGCACAAATTTTGATATTGGTAATATTTTCAAATAGTCTCTTATCTAACTCTTCAAAATTAATTTTATCATTAAGTACCCGACCCATCATGGTGTCGTTCATTACTTGACTCTGTTCATATATCTCTTTCTCCATAAAGAAACGGTATCCATCTTTTTGTGCCATTGCTTTATCTGTTGGAAGTGCTTGTTTTGTAAAGCTTTTTTCACCATTGGTATCAAAGAGTTTAATCTCCCCATTTTTAGCATAACCATATTCCCCATCTTCTAAGTAGTAAGCCTCTGTAGCTTTACCAATGATGGGTGTATCGGAAGAAGCAAAGTAAATATCATCACCATTAAATCCAATCAGCATTGGAGAGCCATTTTTAGCAAAGAAAATGGTCTCCTCTTGGGCTTCTGTAATAAGAAGTGTTGCATAAGCACCTTCTAGCTTATCTATAGTATTTTGAAAAGATTGCCATGGATTGTTGTTGATGTTGTGATTTTTTTCAAAAAGGTGAACAATGGTCTCTGTGTCTGTTTGACTTAAAAACTTAACTCCTTCTGCTTGTAGCTCATCTTTAAGTGCTTGATAGTTCTCTATGATTCCATTATGAACCACAAAAGAGTAAGCACCCATATGAGGGTGAGCGTTAAGTTCTGTTGGTTTTCCGTGGGTTGCCCAACGTGTATGACCAATAGAGACACCAAACCCTTCACTGCTATAATCTTTAGTTTTGTCTCGTAAATTTTGTAGTTTCCCTACAGCTTTAAAATTTTTAAGTTTTTTGTCTTCGATAATGGCGATACCTGCTGAGTCGTATCCTCTATATTCTAGCTCTTGTAATCCATCTAATAAGATCTCTTTTTTTTCGTTTTTACCAACGTATCCTACTATTCCACACATATTTTAAATCTCCGTTAATTCTTTAATAATTTCTTTAGTATTATTGCAAAAGTTTCCATTCTTTTCGATTAAAAACAGGTCATTTATTTTGTTCATTTTTGTGTGAATCTTTGCTGAACTAATATCTACTCTTCGCTTATCAAATATATTTATAAAATAAGAGATAAGACCTTTTTGGTCATGGCACTGCAGTTGTAACATTGCGTGTTCTTTAGAGTGTTGACAATCTATATGGATATCTTTAATATCTATTTTTGGTTTTTCTAGTTTGAAAGTATGTACTTTTTCTAAGGCATCTTTTATAATTTCATTTAGATGGATATGGTCACCCTCATCTACAGTTCCATCAAAATCAATTCTAAAATATTTTATACCTGAAAAAAGTTTATAAATATCCATTTGAACAATATTGAGGTTAGATAGTTTATGAAGTAGATAACTTAAATCTAAATTATTTTTTCGTAAAATTTCAATGGTTAGATATTTATTGTTCGTAATAACAAACTCATAATCTTTAAGCTGCTGGGCTTTTTGGGTAATGCTTATAATCCTTTGAGGAGTGTTCTTAATAAAGAATAGGTCAGAGCTAATGTTTAAAACTTTTGTTTGTAAGCTCTTAGAAAAAGATTTAAAACTCTCTAGTTGTTTTAACTTTTTCTCTTTTTTTACTCTTTTTGTTGTCTCTTGGAGTAATTTAACATTAGAAATAGCAAGCGTTGATTGAAGATATAGATTGTTGATAAGTCGTGAGTTAAAATCATTATATATACTTGTAACTCCAACACCATTCATATCAGCATAAGTGAGCATATAGATAAAGTTTAACTCTTTTTGTGTGGGAAAGTGTGATGAAAATTTTAAAATAACTTTTTCTGAATGTAGGTCCTCTCTTTGTGCTGTTGTGCTCATGAGCGTATGATACAGAATAAGGTTTTTCCCTATGCGTGCCTCTTCTTTTGAAAAATTTAATCGTTTTGAAAAGCCTTTAAACAATACCGTTCCTACTTCAGAGTGATCTCTTTTTCGTCCTTTTCCTGCATCGTGAATAAGTGTAATAACCTTAATGAACGTTTTCTCTTTTTGGCTTAACTTATTATATAAAATAGCCACCCTTTTGTCTTGTATGTTTTCTAATGCTTCAATACACTTAACTGAGTGAATACCTACAGCGTATTGATGATAGCCATCAAACTGTGGTAGGTTAACAATTTTTTTCATATAAGGGATAGTGTACCCTAATAATTTGGTATCGATTAGTGTTGATAAAATCAGATGACTTTGGGGATGTTGAAAAATTTTTAAAAGAATCTCATAGATTTCATCTTCAACATTTGTTGAACGTTTTGAGAAGTTTAAAGCTTTTAAAAAGCTAGGATGAACAGGAAACTTCTCAGTAGGAGCAGTTGAAAGTTCTCTTAACAGTTCCAAATAGGAGTCGTCAGGAGTATTTGGGCAGAGCATGGTCTCTTTGCTAGAACAAGAGGTTAGAGCATCTATCCAAATAGTAGTATGCAGTTTAATGGTTCTTAAGTAAGAGATTACCTTTCTTGAAAACTTCATATGATTATTTTCATAGCCCAAATATTTAGCCACAGGAGGAATAAGCTCCAGTCGAAGTCTGTCCTCTTTTTTTCCAGATGCTAAGTGCAGGGCAGAGCGAACTTTAAAAAGAAACTCCAAAGCTTTCCAAAATTCATCATACTCTTTTTTGGAGACAATATGGACATCTAAATTTTTAATTTTGTCTACATTGTATAAGATGTTACCGAGCCAGTAGACAAGATTGGCATTACGAAAGCCACCGACTCCCTCTTTTAGGTTCGGTTCCATGGTCATAGGATATTTTTTATGAAGGGTTTTCATCTCTTCTATTTTGGCTTGAATAAAAGCTTCTTGATTATCTTTACGTATTCTATAGAGTTCATTTTCAGTTTGGCTCCAGAGCTGTTTTGACCCCTCTATAAAGCGTGACTCTATCATAGAAGTTTTTATGGTAATGTCTGTTTGTGCTACTTCAAAAATTTCACCTACTTCATGCACACGGTGACCAAGCTTTAGCCCTGCATCCCATAAAATGTAAAGAATTTTTTCTATCATCTCCTGGGTATTGTACCCAGGAACTTCCTTATAGACTATCATGAGGTCAATGTCCGAGTAGACACAAAGTTGCTCACGACCGTAGGAGCCAAGTGCGACAAGTGTAATGGGTAGGGTACTTTTCATGGGCATATAGGTGCCAAACATAGAACGCATGGCAACTTGATAAACCATTTGTATAAGGGAGTCTATTTTTCGAGTATGTTTTACCAAAAATCCTTTACCACTACTGTTGGCAAAGCTCTCTTCTAGTGTTCCAAAATAGTTTTTAATATCTTTTTTAAGTAATTTCGATACTTCAAAGTCAGGTGCTTCCTCATAGAGTAATGTTTCTATTTGTGCTTTAATATCTTCCATAGTCAAGGACTCCTAATATATTGTTGTTATAATAGCAAAAAATAATTATGGGTAGTATAGAGATGAGATTAATAGAAAAAGTAAAAAACAGAAAACGACTTACACAAGAGGAGGGTGAAGCTCTTTATGAATTAGATTTATTTACCTTGGGTGAGTTGGCTGATGAGATTCGTCAAGAGAAGTTTGGTAAAAAATCTTATTTTAATATTAACCGTCATATTAACCCTACCAATGTCTGTGCCGATATTTGTAAGTTTTGTGCTTACTCTGCAAGTCGTAAAAATCCCAACCAATATACCATGAGTCACGAACAAATTTTAGAGATAGCCACCAGCTCCATAGAAAAAGGGGCAAAAGAGCTTCATATTGTCTCAGCCCACAATCCAAATGATGGAGTAGAGTGGTACATGGGAGCTTTTAGAAAAATACGAGAAAAATTCCCCCATGTTCACATAAAATCGATGACAGCAGCAGAAGTTGACTTTTTACACCGTGAGTATGGTTTAAGTTATGATGAGGTGTTGGACCAAATGATAGAAAACGGTGTAGATTCTATGCCAGGTGGTGGAGCAGAAATATTTGATGAAGAGGTTCGAGAGTACTTATGTAAAGGTAAAGTCACCTCAGACCAGTGGCTAGAGATTCATCAAAAATGGCATGAACGAGGGAAAGAGAGTAATGCTACCATGCTTTTTGGTCATGTTGAAAATAGAGCCCATAGAGTTGATCATATGATTCGTCTACGTGATTTACAA
>Ga0256840_1003044_pt1 | contig 13980 bp, 14 predicted proteins | sample 355202metaG_FD_185969 | JGI IMG/M metagenome (GOLD analysis project Ga0256840, IMG submission 185969) | Hydrothermal vent microbial communities from Mid Atlantic Ridge, Atlantic Ocean - 355-202 | ecosystem: Environmental > Aquatic > Marine > Hydrothermal vents | place: Atlantic Ocean: Mid...
TTTTATATATCCTGTATCAGTAGTTTATATGATAAATGTGTAGTCTTTCCTCGGTCTGTCATCCCAATTTGAGTACTTTTTACTAAATCTCTGGAATAGATGAATCTCTATTTCGTGATTTGGGATTAACTACTCCAAATATATTTTCTCTATTTATATCTAAACAAAGTTAATATATAATAAGAAAAATTATCGTTAAGGATAAAAATGCACATTGACGACAAAGTCTTAGCCAAATTAGAAAAACTTTCACACTTGCGTATAGATGAGAGTAAAAAAGAAGAAGTCAAAGCCCAACTTTCAGGTATACTTGACTACATAGAAAACCTAAATGAACTTGACACAGAGTCTCTCTCTGCCTCTTTCTCAACACTTGATGGGGGTACACCACTTCGAGAAGATACACCTAGAGAGGCGACAGATATAGCAGAAAATATTTTGAAAAATGCTCCACAAGGTGCTGATGATTTTTTCATTGTACCTGCTATTATTGAATAATATTTAGTTATACTATATTTTTATAACCCAAAGATAAAACCTAAAGGATAAGCATGGCTGCTTTTGACATAAAAAAATTACTTCAAAGTGTCGTTTCACATGGTGCCTCAGATTTACACCTCGTCTCACGTGCAGAACCACAAATAAGACTTGATGGGGTACTTAAACCTGTCAACCTTCCCAAACTGATTGGTGATGACATTGAAGAGATGTGTTATTCACTTATTACTGAAAAGCAAAAAAAACAGTTTGAAGAACATGATGAACTAGATTTTGCCTTGCTTTTACCTGGTATCGGACGATTTAGAGCAAATTACTATAAAACGATTGGAGATATGGCAGCTGCGTTTAGAATTATTCCTATAGATATCCCTTCTCTTGATGACTTGGGTGCACCTCTCATTTATAAGTCATTGGTTAAAAGAGAAAAAGGTCTCATTTTAGTAACTGGTCCAACAGGTTCTGGTAAGTCAACCACCCTTGCAGCGATGCTTAACGAAATCAACCTCACGGAACAAAAACATATTGTGACGGTTGAGGATCCAGTCGAGTTTATCCACCAAAATAAAAAATGTGTATTTTCTCATAGGGGTGTAGGTGAAGATACCAAGTCTTTTGCAACTGCACTCAAATTTGCAATGCGTCAAGATCCAGATATCATACTTATTGGAGAAATGAGAGACAAGGAAACCATTGAAGCAGGCTTAACAGCGGCAGAGACAGGTCACTTGGTATTTGCAACCCTTCACACCTCTTCAGCAGCGGGAACCATTAACCGTATTATTGATGTTTTTGCAGGAGACGAGCAACCCCAAATTAGAGCCATGATTTCCTCTTCACTCGTGGCCGTTATAGCTCAAGCACTTTTACCTAAGCTTGGTGGTGGTCGTGTGGCAGCATCTGAGATACTCATCACTAACCATGCTATCTCTAACCTTATTCGTGAAGATAAAGTACACCAAATCTACTCACAAATGCAACTAGGACAAGGTGACTCAGGGATGCAAACACAGACACAAGCACTCATCAAATTTATTAACGAGGGGAAAATAAGCCGCGACATGGCTTTACAGTATGCAAACAAACCAGAAGAAGTCTCTAGAGCTGTTATGAAGTAAAGCATTTTCAGACATAGAAATAGATACAATACGCAAAACTATACACATTAGGGAGAATATAACTGATGGAAAACTTTTCAATGATGGATTTCAACTATTTTGATGTTACCATTGCAGCAATCGTACTCATCTTAGGGATTAAAGGATTTATGCAAGGTTTTATAAAAGAGGCATTTGGGCTTGTAGGACTTGTAGCTGGAGTATATTTTGCATCACGTCTTGCACCAGAGGCTGCAGCATTTATAGATACAAACTTCTTCCACTTAGAAAATGAATCTTTACTGACACTCATCGGCTTTCTCGCTATATTGATACTTATTTGGCTTGGAGCAACAATCTTAGGTTCTATCTTTTCTAAACTTACTAACCAAAGTGGTTTAGGTTTTTTAAATCGTCTTTTTGGTTTTATAGCAGGTGGAGGAAAGTACTTTCTGATTTTTGCACTCATTGTAACTGCTCTGTCTAATGTCACACTCATTAAAGATAATCTAGAAAAATACGTTAAAGACTCTATCCTCTTTCCATACCTAAAAGAGACAGGAGCCTATCTTATAAACCTAGATACTTCTGCACTTGGTATCACCACAAGCCAGACAAATACAAGTAAAGTGGATGCGAGTGAAACAAACACAACACTCGTTGATATCAATATAACAGATAAATAAGGCAAAGCATGATCGAATACCCGCTTCTTTTAGAAAAATTTCAAGCTCTCTTAAAAGAAAACACTCTCAAGTTTACCAAACAAAGAGAGCTTGTTCTAAAGTTTCTGTATGAACATGATGGTCACTATACCCCTGAAGACATCTATACACAACTCAAACTTGAAAATCCTGACATCAACATTGGCATAGCTACTGTGTATCGTACACTTTCATTGCTAGAGACTTCACACATTGCCTCATCTATCTCATTTGGTGTACAAGGTAAAAAATATGAGCTAGGTCTTAAAAAACACCATGACCACCTCATTTGTACCAAATGTGGTGAAATCATCGAGTTTTTTGATAAAATAATCGAAGAAAAACAAGAAGAAATCGCTAAAAAGTTTAACTTCCAAATGACAGACCACACGATGAAAATCGTCGGTCTTTGTGAAAAATGCCAAGAATAATTTAAACAATACAAAACATAAAATATACCCCCTAGGAGCCCCCTTGATATTTGACAATCAACAGATTCAAGATCGTATTACAAAAACCCAAACACTTAGAGAAAAAGGTATCAACCCTTACCCTAACCAAGTCAAAAAGGGTATACCTTCTGCGACATTTTTAAATGACTGTAACTATGTGTATAACATAAAAGTTGCTGAAGGTGAAATGAAACAAGATAAAACAAAGTTCTACACGCTAACTGGACGTATAAAATTTGTACGTATCATGGGAAAAGCAGCCTTTGCCAAGATAGAAGATGCAGATGGCTTGGTACAACTCTACTTTAACCGTGATGACCTACCTGAAGGCTATTACAACGATGTGGTTAAAAAACTTTTTGAAGTGGGTGACATCATCGAAGCAAAGGGTTATCCTTTTGTGACTGGTACGGGCGAACTTACACTTCACTGTTTAGAAGTGAACCTAGTCACTAAAGCCATCTTCCCACTACCAGAGAAGTTTCACGGCATACAAGACCAAGAGATAAAATACAGACAACGTTACCTAGATATGATAATGGACGCAGAAGTCACCAAACGTTTTAAACTTCGTTCTCGTATCGTTTCAGGTATTAGAAGATTTTTTGAAGACAAAGGTTTTTTAGAAGTAGAAACACCTATGATGCACCCTATCCCTGGGGGAGCTAATGCCAAGCCATTTACCACGCATCACAATGCCTTAGGTGTAGACAGATACCTGCGTATTGCACCAGAACTTTACCTTAAACGTCTCATCGTGGGTGGCATGGATGCCGTCTTTGAGATAAACAGAAACTTTAGAAATGAAGGCATAGATGCCACACATAACCCCGAGTTTACCTCCATAGAGTTCTACTGGGCATACAAAACCTACATCGAACTCATGGAAGTGACTGAAGAGTTATTTGACTACCTTTTTGACACCTTAGAACTGGAAAGAACATTACCATATGGTGACATAGAGATAAACTTTTCCACGCCATTTGCTAAAGTACCTTGGGTAGACAGCATCGTTGACATCGGTGGCGTACCAAGAGAAGTGGCTACCAACTTGGATGCAGGACTTGCCTACCTTAAAGAGCGTAACTTAAAAGTAGACAAAAACTGGACACTAGGCTACATGCAAGCAGAACTTTTTGATGAGTTTGTAGAGCCTAAACTCATCAACCCTACTTTCATCACAGACTACCCAGTAGACATCTCTCCACTTGCTCGAAGAAACGATGAAAACCCAGAAGTTACTGAAAGATTTGAACTTTTCATGGCAGGCAAAGAGATAGCCAACGGTTTCTCAGAGCTTAACGACCCACTTGACCAATACGAAAGATTTATGGGTCAAGTAAACGCCAAAGAAGCCACAGGAGACGATGAAGCCATGCACATGGATACAGACTTTGTAAAAGCCCTAGGCTATGGTATGACCCCAACTGCAGGTGAAGGCATAGGTATCGACCGTTTAGTTATGATGTTCACCAACCAACACACCATTCGTGATGTACTTCTTTTCCCAGCTATGCGTCCAGAGGTCATACAAGAGACTCCAAAAGTAGATGCTTCTTCCCAATGTAAAAAATGTGGACATGATGTCATGGAAGAACTCAAACCTGCGAAAAAAGGTAAAGGAATGTTCTGTATGGATGTTCCTGCGTGTAAAGGGCGTGTTTCTGAGAGAACGTAATTAGATTAATCGGGGGGAGATAATACCCCGAACTATGCACATTTGATTTAAACCTATCAAGGTAGGATTAAATTAAATTTGATATAAATACAACATTAAACAAAAAGGAACCCTATGAGCTATGCTATAGAAAGTTTTGACCCAGAGATATTTACTGCTATTGAAAAAGAAAAAGAGAGACAAACCAATCACCTTGAGATGATTGCTTCTGAAAACTTCACACTGCCTGCTGTTATGGAAGCGATGGGTTCTGTCTTTACAAACAAATATGCTGAGGGTTACCCATATAAACGTTACTATGGTGGCTGTGAATTTGCAGATGTGGTTGAGCAACTGGCTATTGACAGAGCGTGTGAGCTTTTTGATTGTAACTTTGCAAATGTACAGCCACACTCTGGAAGCCAAGCAAACGGTGCAGTCTATGCAGCACTCATCAAAGCTGGTGACAAAATCTTAGGGATGGACTTGAGCCATGGTGGACACTTAACACATGGAAGTAAGCCTAGTTTTTCTGGTAAAAACTACTCTTCATTTACCTATGGTGTAGAGCTTGATGGTCGCATTAACTATGATGAAGTGATGAGAATCGCTAAAACTGTTAATCCTAAAATCATCGTCTGTGGTGCTTCTGCGTACGCTAGAGAAATTGACTTTAAAAAGTTCCGTGAAATCGCAGATGAAGTAGGAGCCATCCTCTTTGCAGACATCGCTCACATTGCAGGGCTTGTTTGTGCAGGTGAACACCCTAGTCCATTCCCTTATGCTGATGTAGTCACAACAACAACTCACAAAACACTAGCAGGTCCTCGTGGTGGGATGATAATGACTAATGATGAAGCCATTGCTAAGAAAATAAACTCTGCGATTTTCCCAGGACTACAAGGTGGACCTCTCGTACACGTAATAGCAGCTAAAGCTGTTGGCTTTAAACACAACTTAAGTGACGCATGGAAAATACATGCTAAACAAGTCAAAGCCAATGCCTCTAAGCTGGCTGAAGTACTTGTCTCACGTGGCTATGACGTAGTCTCAGGTGGGACTGATAACCACCTAGTACTTGTAAGTTTTTTAAACAAAGACTTCTCAGGTAAAGATGCAGATGCTGCTCTAGGTAATGCTGGTATCACCGTAAACATGAACACAGTACCAGGTGAGACTAGAAGCCCGTTTGTGACTTCAGGTGTGCGTATAGGCTCACCTGCACTTACAAGCCGTGGTATGAAAGAAAAAGAATTTGAAATTATCGCAAATAAGATAGCTGATATCCTTGATAACATTACTGATACAGATTTACAAGCGAAGATAAAAGAAGAAGTGAAAGCTCTTGCTCAAGACTTTGTGATTTATGATAAATCAATTTACTAATTAGAGAACGTTTTTTGAATACATCCAGAAAACTACGTTGTCACTGGGACTACTTCAGCAGTAGGCTCATGCAACTGATTACATCTAGGTTAAATTATTGAAAGTCTTTGATTTAGAGCTTTTAAATAGCCACTACTACATAAAACGTCCTTCGATTGTTGAAAAAATAACTTTCAACAATCGTACTTTTTATGCCAAATTTGAGCATGTGAAAGAACCCCTTACCCCTCTAATTATCAAGCAACATCTTAATAAAGAATACACCATTGCTATACCTCTTTTAAAAGATTATAAGACGAACTATCTCGTCATAGAGTACAAAGGAGATGAACATCAACGTTTTTATCATCTTGTGAAACACCTCTTTAAAAATATATCTCTAGATGAGTATTATATTTATGTAGGTAAAGACAGCACACGTTTGCAAGTTTTCATACCTGTCAATCAACTCAGTGTAGAAGAGGCAGACCACCAACTTTACCTCTATTCTGAAGCTCTTAAAGAAAAAATGACTAAAAAATGGAAGACCTTACCTTCTCTAAATTTGCCAGAAGCCTATAACATCGTCACCTTACCATATAATAAAATATAAATATGCTATAATCAATACAAAATTACTTCTGGAGAGTTACCCCCTATGAACGATCACAATCTTGATGACCTCATTATCGATACTATCGCACCCAAAAACAATAAAACCAAAAGCCTTTTAACTATTATTGCTTTACTTATTATTGTCTTAATTGTTGCTATTATATTAACCAAAACCTTACTAAAAACACCAGAGACAGATGAGCTTACTTTTGAAGAGAATATGAGTAAAATGATAGCACCTGAACTCCAACTTCAAGCCCAAGAAGAAGTAAAAGTAACTGAAGTTTCTAAGCCAAAAGAAGAGCTACCACTTTCACATAGCATTAAAGAAGAGATGCCTGCACCTGAAGAAGTGAAAAAAGAAGAAAAAGAGCAAGAAGTAGTGCAAGAGACAAAAAAACCTCTGGAGATAAAAAAAGAAAAAGTACAAGTTCAAGTTCAAGCTCCTTACATAAAAGAAGTGAGTAAAAAACCTATAGCTAAGCCTTTTGCTAAACCTATAGTAAACACAACAACAAAACCTACGGTTACGACTAAACCTAAGCCTAAAAAACTTGTCAAAAAAGAAAGTAAAAAACCTACGCAGAAGCCTACAAAAAAACCTGCGGTTATCGCTAAAGCACCTCAGACAGATAGTACAGGTAAATATTATGTTCAAGTAAGCTCATTTAAAAGTGCAGCCCCTAGCAATCGTCTACTCACTGTCATAAAAAGCAGCGGATTTAGCTCTCATGTTTCAGCCCCAGACAGAACAGGCTACAAAAAGCTTCTTATTGGTCCATATAAGACGAGAGCAGATGTAGACAAAGCAAGAGATATCATCCGTGACCGCATACTAAAAAGTGCTTTTGTTGTTGAACGGTAGTTTTTAAGATGCATAAAACAATACTATTTGACCAACTAACACCTGTCGCACTTTATGGAAAAATAAAAGAGATTTTTCCAAATGAAATCACTATGCTTTTTGAATCTGTTGTCAACACAAGTGATGGGAACTTCTCTTTTATCACCATAGGTGCAAAAGAACGCTTATCCTATAAAAACAGTACCACAACGTATACTGATGAGCATGGTGAGGAAAAAATATTAGATCTTGACCCTTTCACATTTTTAAAAAACTACTATGCGTCTGTTGATAAAGCATTTTATAAAGAAAAAGCACAAGAACTTGGATTTTCATTTGTCGATGGTTTCATAGGATTTATCGCTTATGATATGGTCAAGGTTTTTGAACCTACCCTTGAAGAGAGTATGAATGGCTTACTAGACCCTTTAGATACTCCTGACTTGGACTTAGTACGTCCATCTATCATACTAGCATTTTCGCATAAATCTTCTAAACTTACTCTCTTGCTCAATGATGAAAAAATGAAAGAACATCTTGAAAAAATAGAAAATATCTTATATGCAAACACTACCCCTATGCCACTTAAAGCAGTTGTCCTTGATGGAGAAGGAACATTTAGCATCGATGAAGAACGCTACAAAAAACTGGTCGATGAGTCCAAAGAAAACATACGTTCAGGTGATATATTTCAGATACTTCTGTCAAATCGTTACACACAAAAAGGCTACATAGACCCACTTAGTTTTTACAGAGTTTTACGTTCAAAAAACCCTTCACCTTACCTTTTTTTACTAGATTATGAAGATTTTTCTATCTGTGGATCCAGTCCAGAAGTGATGGTACGATTAACAGAGGATGAAATACTTCTTCGCCCTATAGCAGGGACCCGTAAACGCGGTAAAAATATAAAACGAGACAAAGAGTTGGAACTCGAAATGCTCTCTGACCCCAAAGAGTGTGCAGAACACCTCATGCTCATAGACCTAGGACGTAACGATGTAGGTCGTGTTGCAAAAACAGGTACAGTCAAAGTCACAGATATGATGCGTGTTGAAAAATACTCACATGTGATGCATATGGTTACCGATGTAGAAGCTCAATTGGCCGAAGGCAAAGATATGTTTGATCTCTTTGCTGCTACTTTTACAGCAGGTACTATGACAGGTGCACCCAAAATAGAGGCGATGAAACTTATAGCAAAATTTGAGGGGCTTAAACGTGGTTTTTACTCAGGTTCGGTAGGATACTTCTCTTTTGATGGAAATATGGATTCATCTATCGCCATAAGAACATCACTTATAAAGCCAGACAGTATAACCCTGCAAGCAGGTGGTGGTGTGGTTGCAGACTCAATCCCTGAACTAGAGTACCTTGAGATGAATAACAAACTAGGTGCCCTGATGGCTACACTTAAAGAGATGGAGAGTCTGTAAATATGGCTAAAGAGCTCTTTGCCATTTTTGGAAATCCTGTATCTCATTCTAAGTCTCCACTTATGCACAACTTAGCCTTTGCAGGTTTAGACTATGATGCCTGCTATACAAGGTACTTGCTAGAAGAGGGTTCAGCACTTAAAAAAACATTTTTTGACTTAGGTCTAAAAGGTGTTAATGTTACCGTACCACACAAAAAAGCTGCCTTTGATGCCTGTGATATATTAGACCCTTTTGCTAAGAAAATTGGCGTGGTCAATACCATTGTAACACGTGATGGTAAGCTCCATGGATATAACACCGATGCCCCAGGATTTTTAAAAGCTATCTCAGAATTTACAGAAGTAAAAACAGTTCTGTTTTTAGGTGCAGGTGGTACAGCACAGTCAACCTCTAACATATTACGTGATGCAGGTTACGAGGTTACACTTCTAAACAGAAGTGACAAACGTTTAGAAAAATATGCCAAACAAGGGTTTAAAACATACACTTTTGAAACCTTTCCATTAAAAAGTTCTTTGCCCAAGCAGTATGACTTAGTCATCAACATGACATCCGCAGGACTTGAAGATGACAATCTTCCTGCTCCACAAGAGATTCTAGACCTTGTCATACCTAAGGCACAAGCCTGTGTAGATGTTATTTATGGCAAAGAAACACCTTTTTTAAAATTGGCAAAACAACATCAAAAACCAACCAAAGACGGATCTGATATGTTGTTGTATCAAGGCATTATTGCTTTCGAATATTTTACTGAACATACCTACAGTTTTGATGAGATTAAAGCTATCATGCAAAAAGTATTTGACTTCAATTAACCTTTATTCACTACACTATAAATATACATAGGAGCAAATAATGATAAACATTTTAATGATAGAAGATGACACAGAATTTGCAGAACTACTCTCAGAGTATTTGGCACAATATGACATAAAAATAACCAATTTTGAAGACCCCTACTTGGGGTTAAGTGCAGGGGTAAAGAAGTATGATTTACTCATACTTGACCTTACTTTACCTGGTATGGATGGACTTGAAGTATGTGAAGAAGTTATGGAGAAATATGAAATACCTGTCATCATCTCTTCTGCACGTTCAGATATTAGTGATAAAGTCAAAGCTTTAGAGATAGGAGCAGATGACTACCTGCCTAAACCTTATGACCCAAAAGAGATGTATGCACGCATCATGTCCCTTTTACGACGCTATTCTAAGTCTAAAGAGAGTAAGGTAGATACACCTAAAAGTGACTTTGTAATTAAAGGTGATACCATTTACTTTAAAGCAGAAGCCTTACAACTCACTCCTGCAGAATATGAAGTACTCTCTTTACTTGTAAAACATCAAGGTATCACACAGTCTCGTGAGCAGATTATCAATACCTCTGGTAATATGAGTATCGATTCTCAAGGTAAAAGTTTGGATGTCATTATTTCAAAGATTCGTACTAAGTTAGGAGACAATAAACGTATACAAGCAGTACGCGGTGTGGGATATAAACTTGTTTAATGGTTTTACATCACTAAGAAGTAAAATTAGGCTTATATTTACGCTTACTCTTTTACTCTTAGCCTTTTTATTTATAGGGTCTATCAAATATGACCATTTAAAATACGAAGAAAACAATGCAATGCATGAACGTCTTGTTACACACTATCTCTATAACTATTACTTAGTCTATGGTAACATTGATGAAGCCTACTTAGAATCTCAAAACTTCTCTTTAATTAAAGACAAGGCACATAAAATCCAAATAGAACACCACTTTAAGGAAAAAAATAAGCCTGAAACCTATGCAGTAGACACCTTTAAACTCCAACGTATTATACTTATAAACAATGACAGGTTTCAACTCTTTTTACAAAATAAAAATAAACAAAAAGTTCCTTTTAAGCGTATGCTTGTTTTCAGTATTGTTTTTTTACTAATACTCATACTCTATTTTTGGGTCATACGAAGTTTAAAACCTCTCTCTACACTTAAGAAGCAGATAAAAACATTTTCAGAAGGTAACCTAGACATCAACTGTGCCAGTGACAAGAAAGATGAGATAGCCGAAGTAGCCAACGAGTTTAACCATGCCGTCTCTATGATACGGGAACTTTTACAGTCACGACAACTCTTTTTACGTGCCATCATGCATGAACTAAAAACACCCATAGGTAAAGGCAGACTTGTAGCAGAAATGCTACCAGATGAGAAAAACAAAGCCCGTTTACATAGTATATTTGAACGTCTCAATCTTCTCATTGATGAGTTTGCCAAAATAGAAAAAATAACGTCTAAAAACTTTGAGCTCCATACAAAACCGTACAAAATGAGTGACTTGGTTGAAGCTAGCATTGATTTACTCATGGTCGAAGACCCTAAAAAACTCATAGACTTACAAGTTATCCAAGACTATTCCAGTGATGTCGACTTTGAACTTTTTACACTTGTGATTAAAAATCTTCTAGATAATGCCATTAAATATAAAAGTGAAGCAAAAATTATTGTACAAATCAACAATAAAAAATTAGCTATAGTAAACAAAGGAACAGAACTAGAAGAACCGATGGAAAACTACTATGAACCTTTTCATACCTCAAAAAAAGGTTTAGGTTTGGGTCTGTATATAGTAAAAAGTATTTTAGATATTCATCAAAAAGAGTTAGTCTATCGTTATGAAGAGGGAGAAAATATTTTTGTCATACAATAGCAGATAGTATATCTGCTATTTGTGTATGTAATTAATCTTCAGTAATAGTATCCGAAAGTGTAAATGAAAGTTCTAAAGCTTGAGAAGCATTGAGTCTAGGGTCACACTGTGTGTGGTAACGGCTAGCAAGTCCTTCATCGGTGATGGCACAAGAGGTGCTTCCAGTACACTCTGTGACATCATTACCTGTCATTTCCAAGTGTATACCTGCGGCAATAGTACCATGCTCTTTATGGATAGTAAAAAATTGCTCCACTTCAGAAAGAATGTTATCAAAGTTACGTGTTTTAAATCCTGTAGATGACTTCTCCACATTGCCATGCATTGGGTCTATCGTCCACACTACATTTAAACCAGAGTCCTTAACTTTCTTTAATAATGGTGGAAAACATTCTGATATTTTAGATGCACCCATACGTACGATAAGGGTAAGTCTCCCCTCCTCATTATCAGGGTTTAGTGCCTTTATAAGTTCTATAAGCTCATCCTCACCCATTGAAGGTCCCACTTTACAACCTATTGGATTTTTGATACCCTTGAAGTACTCAATATGTGCTTCATTAAGATCACGCGTTCTATCACCTATCCATAACATATGTGCAGAACAGTCATAGTATTCACCCGTCTCAGAGTCTTTTCTTGTCAACGCTTCTTCATAGTTAAGCAACAATGCTTCATGTGAAGTATACAGCGTAGTTTGATGTAACTGAGGCAGTAACTCTGAAGTCAATCCACATGCAGCCATAAACTTCATTGAATGGTCAATTTTTGTAGAAAGCTCATCATACTTTTTTCCTAGTGGATTGTCTTTGATGAAATCCAAGTTCCACTGATGCACTTTGTTCAAGTCAGCTAAACCTCCACGAGAAAATGCTCTCAATAAGTTTAATGTCGATGCAGACTGATTGTAAGCTCTTAACATATTTTTAGGGTTTGGTACACGTGCCGCTTCATCAAAGTCAATGCCATTGATGATATCACCACGATATGATGGTAATTTTACACCATCTATCTCTTCAAAGTCTGAGCTTCTTGGTTTCGCAAACTGCCCTGCAATACGTCCTATCTTCACCACTGGTTTACCTGTAGAATGCATGATAACCATATTCATTTGAAGCATAAGTTTAAAAAGATTTTTAATGTTCTCAGCATTGAAATCTGAAAAACTCTCAGCACAGTCTCCGCCTTGAAGTAAAAAAGCTTCTCCACGACCAGCAGCTGCTAGTTTCTCTTTAAGTCTTCTAGCTTCTCCTGCAAAAATAAGCGGTGGGTAAGTAGCAAGCTCAGCTTCTACTTTTTCAAGAAGTTCTTTATCTTCGTATGTTGGTTGCTGCTTTATCGGAAATGCTCTCCAGCTACTTGGTGTCCAACTCATAGTATATCCTTACTGTGGGTAATCATCTACCCAAAAATTAATGCAATGATTATAGCTTAAAAAAGATGAAAAAGTAAGCAGTAGCGAGCATTGTCAAAAAATGTAAAAAATTTAGTAACATTTATGTTATCTTTAAGAAAAAAGATGCTTATTCACATGGTGAATAAGTTGTGAATAACTCATATTAATTAATGAAACCCGTGAAATAGGGCGTGAAACATTTTCACTACTTTTTCACCACAAAGGTGACAAAATTTGCCCATTGAAAAACTGTTTCAATTTTTGTAAATCCTGCATCTTTACACATACGTATATTTTCTTGTATCGTAAAAGGGATAAGCACATTTTCTAACGCTTCACGCTTTTGTGCTATCTCATATTCACTATACCCTTGCTCTTTTTTATAGTCGTAATAGATATCTATCATCTCTTTATCCAGTACTTTATCTTGAAAAACAATTTTTTCTGAAAAGATAAACATACCCTCATCATTTAAGCCCTGATATATCTTCTCTATAAGCTCTAAACGCTGCATAGGACGGATAAACTGTAAAGTGTAGTTCGCAACAATGACATCTTCATTTTCATAGTCATACGTTAACATATCTGCAAGTTCCAAGGCTATATCTGCACCAAATGCTTGACATTTTTGTGTGGCTCTGTCCAGCATCGCTTGTGAGTTGTCAAGTCCTTTGAGTTTTAACTCAACAGATGCCTTACTATGCAAGTCTAACAAAAACTTGGCAGTAGAAGAACCCAAATCAAGTACTTTCATCCCTTCTTTTTGTTTAGAGAGGATGAGAGAAATAATCAACTTTCTCACCTCATCATAAAAAGGTACGGAACGTGAAAGCATGTCATCAAACACCGAAGCCACAGCCTCGTCAAACTCAAACTTTTTATTTATCTTTTCTGTAAATACTTTATCTTTTGACATACATTATCCTTCACCTATAAAATCTTGCATTGTCTTATAGTACCCAGCATCATCTGAAATATCCATATGTCCTCTATTTTTAATAACTCTTACCTGAAGTTGCTCTTTGCTGAAAGCATTTATGAGATTTTGTGTATGCACTCTAGGTATCACCTTATCATTTTGGGCTATGACTATAAACGTTTTTGCCTTAATTTCTTTGACCCGACTTAGAGAATCGTACTTCTCTTTGAGTAACAAGTCAGCAGGATAAAGAGGATAACGTCCCTGTGCCACAGAGACAATGCTGTCATAGGGTG
>Ga0256840_1003045_pt1 | contig 13978 bp, 14 predicted proteins | sample 355202metaG_FD_185969 | JGI IMG/M metagenome (GOLD analysis project Ga0256840, IMG submission 185969) | Hydrothermal vent microbial communities from Mid Atlantic Ridge, Atlantic Ocean - 355-202 | ecosystem: Environmental > Aquatic > Marine > Hydrothermal vents | place: Atlantic Ocean: Mid...
TTGCCCACCCTACTTGGCTAATCTTAGTGGTCTTGCCAAGAGATTGGTTTAGCATGTATTGTTTGTATATGTCACAGAAAGACCTGCCCCCTTACTTTTTTAAAAAATCATGGTACAACGTAGTGAAACCTAACATCAAGCCACTTTTTTTCTGCATTAAAATCAATCGATTTAATAAACCAAAGGGCATTAATGTGAAGGGCTTATTGAAATAATTCTGACTGCATAAATAAAGAACTTAATAGTTTATAGACTTAGTAGATTATAGTTACCCACTCACTTTTCAAAAGAGCCTTATTTATTGTTCATTACCTAATACAAAGGTTTTATAAGCCAGAACTAGTACTTTTTAAAATTATCATATAAAATATCTCTCTAGATAATGTACAAGAACCTTATACTCGATAAGACCATGTCCATACTACACGCGCAAATATATACAGCTGACTCTGGAAAAAGTTGTTTTTTCATGAGATCAATTTAAATTGAAAACCAGCTTGTTGTAGAGACCCATCTTTGGCCTCCTGCATCAGCTTAAAAAGCGTTAGGAGCATTATAGTATGATAAAGTCACGCAAAGATTATTTAGCCTATCTTGAGGATGACCGAATTTCGCTGAATAGATCAAAAACAATAAAGGAATTCATGTTTGATGACATTTGGCGCTTTCAGCGGTTAATGAGAAAACTTGAATATCTTACCAATTGCAAGAAAAACCGACTTATTAGAATGTTTGTTGCGTATCAGTATCGAAACCAAGGTAGGAAGCTGGGTTTTTCTATTCCAATAAATGTTTTTGGATCAGGATTATCTATTGCCCATTCGGGGACTATCGTTGTAAACAGTGGTGCAAAAGTTGGCACTAATTGCCGTTTACACGTCTGCGTAAATATTGGCACTGAGGCAGGGAAGGGCACTGAGGCTCCCTCTATAGGCGACAACTGCTATATTAGCCCAGGTGTAAAAATGTTTGGAAAAATCGAAATTGGACCTAATATGGTAATTGGAGCAAATGCTGTGGTAAACAAAAGCTTCCCGATAGGTAATACAACAATTGCTGGTGTGCCAGCGAAAGTCATTTCTGATAAAACTTCAGATGGACTGCTAATCAAGGGCTGCAACCCTAACCACGAAACTCAGGAAGGTTTTTAAGGTGGCTTTATCATCTTAAAAATATCTGTCTGGATCTTTTTGTTATCGAGTTTTTGATGATAGATAGTTTTGGCCAGTTCTTCTGAGCTTCGCGGTTATGCGGTTTACGTTAGTCTTCCCAAAACAAGTAACGGTCATTCTTAGCTCCTTTTCCCCACTCGAGGAAAAGCTTAGGGCACTACCTACATGAATGTGTGATAGGAAACTGCTTGTTTAGCATAGCTAACCACTGATTTGACACCACCTAGGCCAAATGCCTAAATAAATAAGACAACCTACCTTGAAGATTTTATACTACACCCAGCGTGTGGATAAAGAGCATTCTAGCTTCATATCAACTTGTCCTAAACACCTATTTTCTAAAAACAGCCCTATAGGCATAAAATAAAAAACAGTACGAGGAATACACAATAGATAAATGTTCTAACTTCCTATATATCTCCCATTGTCGTTTTGCTTTTTTTATTTTATTCCTTGAAATAGAACCAGGAACAATTCTATACTGAGTTAATACACTATTAAAACAAAATGCACTGCCCACTTTTTTTAAAATCAAGAGCCAAGTAGCATAATCTTGACCCGTCCTAATATTGGGCATTCTCAAATTATTAAAGACACTCCTCTCAACCATCACGGTACTACAGCCAAGAGTAGACTTCTTTTTAAGCATATCTTTATAAGCTACTGATTTGGCATTATTTAAATCAACAAAGCGATTAAGCTTTTCACCTTCTTTATCTATTAATTCATAAGCCGTATACGTAAAGCTATATTCATTGTCCTGCATAAATTTTAGTTGCAAGGACAGCTTGTCAGGGCTCCATAAATCATCCGCATCTAGAAAAGCGAGATACTCGCCTACAGAACGGTTAATTGAACTATTCCGTGTGATGGCTGCACCTGAATTCTCAGCGTTAACAGCTATATTAATTCGCTTATCATTAAAGTGGCTCTTTATCAACTCAACCGTCCCATCTGTTGAACAATCATCTGTTATCAATAATTCCCAATTCTGAAAATCCTGAGACAAAACACTTTGTATTGTTTCTATAACAAAAAGACTAGAATTATATGTCGGCATAATAATGCTAACTGTAGTTTTTTCTTTCATCGTTTTAATTTAAATTATTTTTTGTAATTCGATAACTTCCACTGCACATAATCTTTAAAATTATTAACTATCAAACCATCCCAACCTACATTAGATACTGGGTAAAACTGATTCCTAAGGTAAAGGTCTTCAACCCTACCCACTATCCTCTTAAACATACTTCTCTGCTCGCCTAGACTCACATTAGAATATTCGCTTGCTAAAGAAATATATTTACTCAAAAAATACAATAGATGTAATTCATGGTAGAACTTAAAATCATTTTTACAATGTAAACAAATTAAATGGCTAGCCCGAATAGAAAACAAATTAAAATCATTAATCCATGGCTTATAATTCATATAAAAAGCATAATGCATAATTAGCATTTGCTGGCCTACTACTGAAGCATAAGCTTCATCTGATGTTATCTCATGGGTCGGCTTGATTAAATCATAAATATATTTTGAATAGTATTTTTGTTCAGTATCAGTCGGACTTTTTTTACCTGCTCGAATGGTACTAGGCAATTGTGTTGAAAGCAGTACTAACAACTTTTCCTTTTCCAACCCCCTACTCCAAAAATATCTTTTTCTTTCCGATACTGAATAAGGATAACAGGAAAGGATATCTTTATAGTGCTCAGCTATTCTGGGGTCATCAAGCAAAGCTAGGCTAGAAAAAAAAGGCGTATAGGATAAAGCAAATGCATTATGTCCAAACTTCTTCCCTCTTTCCTGAAAATTCCACCGATACACCCCATTAGTACCATCGATATAATTTTTATAACGAACAACACACTCTTCTTTATTTTTACTTATTACTTTAATAAACAAATTATTGATTAGCCCATAGATAGCCTGCTCAAAAACTATTTTCTCTGAACCTACGGATGAATTCTTTGCTGATAAAAAGAACAGAGGCCATTTTGCATAAAAATGTGCAGAATCCATACTAATGTTTTTGACCTTTTTAACCTGTAAACCCTCAGATATACCTTTGTTCCCTGCATATTTATAATCTTTGTGATCAGCCATTTTACCCGGTTGCCACACCCACAAATCCAAACCAGATGGCACCATGCCAACCTTAAGAAGAGCCTTTCCACTAGTGCACATTTCATTAAGGACTCCTGTCGAATGCCCTTGTTTTTTAGCTACGGGTAACAGTTCACATGCACTCATTAAAACCAATAATTCCTTGGCCGTTATCGCCGCTTTATAGGAATGGCCAGCACACGAAACATTAGTAAATAATATAAAACTAATCAGTAGGAGCCATTTTAGTGCTATTCCTATAGTCATTAATTCCTCGATAATAAATATTCATAGTGTTCAACAACCCCATAGATAAAAACTTTCTCTTTTTTAAATAGAAAAGAACCCCCAATGGGTATGACAGCAAACCAAATAATCTATAGAATGCCGCACCTCTTGCAAATTCAGTTTGCTCTGAAAAAATTCGCCCCGTACTTTCGTCAGGGTGGCTTGCAATAGCAATAGGAATATATCTAATTTTTAAACCCAATTTAATACAGTCCTGTAAAAAAATCACCTCTTCAGCTAAAGCGTATTTTGCACCCAATCCAAAATCAGTATCATACTTGACCTTAGATTTTAATAGCACCTCTCTATTTCCCGCTATCTCGCATGATGAAACGCTCGCCACAGATCTTTTATTATGCTGAAAAGGTAATTTTTTATAATTTTTTCTGCCTTTTCCATCAGGTTTTATCATTTGAAACGTGAGAATGCCCTGATCGGGATTTTTAATAAATGCATCCCTAATCTTTTCAAAAGCATTAGGTAGAAACTGAATATCATCATCCGTAATCACAAAGATATTACCCGCTGCCAACGATAATGCCTTGTTTCTACTTTTTGATAGCCCTTTCTCCACGTATGAATAGCAAATAACATTTTTCTTAATAGGGAACGACTCTAGCGCCTTATGATCGTTTGTTATTTGGTTTATAACGATAACGTTAACATCATCAGGCACGGTATCTAGAAGCAAGTCTAAAGCGCCCGACTTATAATTCATAGTTGAAACCAATAGATCAATTTTTAGCATGAAAATCCACTCTATGTCTATTTTTTTTAGGAACCATTGAACTCATAGCAAGAGCAAACCCAAGAAAGAAAAATAATATTCTCGAGTCGTAAATACTGAATGACTTTAAATAAGCCCCCGCCAGATAAACAACAATAATAGGAAGCCACATCTTACTAGTAGATTTAGCTTTATATATTTTATAAAAAGAAAGTATAAAGAAAATACTTAGACATAAAAATGCGAAAAAGCCACCGTCAATAAAAATCTCTATCAACATATTATGAGGGTAATTACTATGTAATGCATCCCCACTGCCTCCCACACCGACACCCACCAAAAAATTGTTAGATATAATATCAATCGATTTATTTATCAAGTCTACACGACCGTCAAGTGAGTTATCCTGCCCAGCCAAGTTACCTATTCTAAATAAGGAGTAGCTAACCATTTTAGCTAAATCATAAACCACCGCACGCTTAAAAAATAAAACTAAAAGCATTACTATAGAACTACCCACCAACGTAGCAACTAACTTAATAGGATTTTTTTGAGTAACCTTAATTAAAAGGTATATTATGGTTAAACCTAAAAATAGTATTGTATATCTAGCGCCTGACATAACAATAAAAATCAGACAAAATAAAGTTACCCCATATTTTTCTAAGAAATTACGCCCATTGAATAAAAAATATGTACAAATAATAAAGGCATATAATGAAGAGGTTAAATAATCAATTCTATATTGAGCATTGCCCCAATTGTAATAATAATTATAAGAAAAATCACTAAGAGCCAGCCTATAAAAAATATAACAGCCAATGACTATAAATAAAACCGCAGCAAACCTAAAAAATAAGTGTATTGATCCTTTCTTCTCCAACCATACTCCTAATAAGAAACTGATCGGTAAAAATAGTATTAAACCTATCTTATCTAGCGGTATATCATGATGAAATAACATCGAAGCAAATACTGGAAAAAATGCAGATAGAGCAAGTAAAACTAATAATTTATAATCTATATGCTTTACAAGGTTTATATTGAATAAAAGAATAATAAATGAAATGACAAAAAGACCATAAATAACATTTATACTTTGGTGTTCAATTAAAATAGGTCTATATAATGACAATAAAATAAAGCCTGAAAGCAGAATTGTTTGAAACGGGTTTTTACTTAACACAGGCTATTACCCGTCTTTTTAATAAGCGATAAATTGATAGTGCCAGCATATTTAACTTAAACAATATCTTATCAAAGTAGGCTGACAAAGGTCTTTTAGTTTCTTTTAAATCAAGACTTTCGGGCTTTTTATAGGCTGAAAGCACCGTTATAGGAAAAAAAGATAGTTTTTTATCGATTAATTCACATTCGCCCACAAATAACCTGTTAATAGTATCTACCTTTACTTTAGTGACACTAACAGGGTCATTCCACCCTAACCACCCTTGCAGACAATTTTCAACAACATAAAAAGGATACTCAGCCATCCCTGCATTCACGAACCGGTAGGTGTGTTCAGTATGTCCAAACCGCCTATATTGTGCAAAGTCTGTATGAAACCCTCCCACCTTTTCTACCCCTCGTCGTGTGAAATAATTAAATTGCGCGCTCCCATATTTTGAACACACTACCCAAGCCCCATCATTCAGTTTAATTCGTTCCAATACATCCGCTATTCTCTCTTCAGGAAAAAGAGATAAGTGCTGTACACCCAACTCTTTGGCTGTATCAATATGTTGTGCAAATACTTTATCATTAAGCAACTCTACATCATCTTCGATAAAAAAATAATGATCAAAATCACTGTATTCTTTTAATATTCTATTTTTTGATAATCCCACCCCCTCTTGCTCCTCTGAGAACAGCAATGGAATTTTATGTTTTTTGCAGTATGCTATAGTTTCATCATCCTGACCATCCAAACTTACTATAAAACTATATTCAGGGTTTCTTTTGCAAAAAGCAATATATTCCCAAACAAAGGCTTTAACCGCTTGGCTTCGACTTGCAGTTGTAATACAAATAAGGGCTTTCATTTCAATCCTTAACTTAAATAATTCTCAAACTTATAGCTCAGAACCCCTTAGCAATCAGGTTCTGAGTTTTAGCGATACCCAGTAAATAAAGTTTTTTCAATCACGAATGACTCTGCGTCCTAATAAACACAAAAGTATATCATTCAATAAAATAACCAACGCAGCGCCTAAGCCCCCAAAAAATTGAATGCTAGGGTAATATAGTAAGGCTGCCACTACCAGCACTCTTATAAAGACATGCCCCCGAATATAGAACCGACCATAATAGGTTGCAAAAACAAATACAAATAAAGTACCTAGACCTCCTGGAATAATCGACAAAATCAAAATAATATATTGTTGATTAATATCTAATAATAGCTCTTTACTTCCATACAATAAACTGAGTAAAGGCTCCTTCCCCCATAGCAACACTTGTACTATCACTAATAATATTAACAATACAATAGACACCACCTTTTTCGTATTAACCTTTTTACTATCATTAATAAATGAAGGAATCAAAACTTGAAAACTTGTACCTAACAAACCTTTAACCGCATACACCACCCTTAAGATAGCAGAAAATGCACCCACCTCACTTTTACTGACAATCTGATTTAGGCAAAAAACTGGTAAATTAATTAGTATCACGGAAATAATATTGGAAAAGAACAACCCTTTAGTATTATTAAGTAATGCGCGTACTTGCTTAAACTCTGGCCAGCAGAAAGTATAACGACGCCAGATGATAAAACTAACCAAGAGCCCAATACTTAAATAGCTGAATACATACACAGCCGCTACGCGGAAAAAATGGTCTGTGTGTTTAACCCATAATATAATGCAAATAAAAGTAATGAAGCGTAGTAAAAAATTAATCACAGCCAATTGTTTAAACTGCTGTAATCCCTGAAAATACCATATTGGAAACATTGCCTGTCCAAGCCAAACAAAGCTATATAACAGCATAAACTGCGTAATCTTTTCCTGATACTGCCAATTTATAATAGCCATGATAGCGATTAAGCAGCAAGCAATAGCCAGTTGTAAAATAAAGGCTGTTGAAATCAGCGAGTTAATAGTTTGCTGTTGCTTTATTTTTTCTGCAATATGTTTGGTCATATAAATATTAAAACCAAACTGTACAATAATAATCCCAACATTAATGACCGCCTGAGCGACAGAAAACTCACCAAAACTGTAGATTCCTAAAACTCTAATTAAATAAGGAACCAATAGCAGTGGCATTGCATAATTAGCCAATTGCGCTAAAACCATATAATTAATATTTTTTAATAACTGTATATTCATACTGTATCTAATATTATTTGGCTGTTCATTGTTATTGGAATAAACCAGCTATTAATCATATTTAAGAAGTGCCTCTAAAGCGAATATGTTTTGCTGGGCACCCAGCCACTATTGCATTTTCTGAAACTTTCCGTGTTACCACGGCTCCAGCAGCCACGATAGCGCCATCATCAATATCAGCCATAATAACGGCATGAGTCCCTACCCATAAATTATTACCCAGTGTCACATGACCTAACGGGTTTACATGCTCTCTAAATTTTAACTCCAGATTATCTACAGGGTGATGATGCGCCCCACTCATAATCGATACATTAGCAGCCAAGATCACGTCATCTCCCATTTTACAGTGAGACACTATACAGAACTCTTCAATCGCACAGTTATCACCAACTTCAGTATTAGGGTAGACAATATAAGAGCCAAACCCAACGATAAGGTTTTTTCCACAGTTTTTAAGTGTTTTCTTATACCATGCTTGTCTTAATAAAACGCCATAAAGGCCTGTTTTCTGCCCTAAGGCAATCGATTTATTTTTATAATTTGCACCTAGCCAATAATTTATTTGATGAAGAAAGGCATGTTGATTAGCAACAAATAATAATAATTTTTTAATTATTTTTTTTACTGATTTCATATGATTTATATTTAAAATGAAAAGCCAATAGGATAAATCTGGGATTAAAAGCTCTACACCCCTTAAGGGGGGGCAGAGCCATTAAAGCATACTGCCAGAGCTTTAGTTTGTCTTTAAAAATACAACCGTTATTAGCTATCAACCGTATTCTAAGCCTAATGATCCAATATATAAAACTGGGGCGAGTCTTGCAATGCCTCATTGCTGGATCTCTTCACTGATTATATCCCATATCCCAAGATTTATTATCCACCCCTGATAAATCCCGACTCCCATTAAGAACAGTCACGATATAAACATGATTTTCTTGGCGTAAAAATAATCAGATAACCCTTAAATATCAACTCTCTGATATCAATCCTTTCTTCAGCTTTTGGAACTTCACTTCCAACATCAGGGAAATCAGCTAGTTTTTCTACACTGGCAATAATCTGCGCAATAAACCGACTTGCATAGTAGGGTGAATATTGAGCAATATATTTTTTTAATTCTTACAAGTCATTTCTGGTACGAGCCGACCATTAAATTTTTATCACTTAACAGTTCTAGTTCTACTTTGACGTGTTCGTGTAAAATGGTTCGACCTGCTTCAATACCAGCCAAACCTGTCTCAATTTTCTCTTTTACATACAGTTCATACATAATGTCATCCCAGCTTGCCTGATCAGGCAAGCTGGTTAATAATTTGTGTTGTTGCTTGTTTTGCAGTTTGCATAGCCTTTCCCCTTTCAAGGTGTTTTCGCATCAATTTATTATCATTATGGAATACTGTCCCTCTGATTTGTATAATCAGTTAATATTTTTTTATTTAGTAAACATATCAGCCAGTTTAAGAACCGTTACAATTAGAGCTATCATTCCTATTGACCACCTCATATTAGTATTAATGGCTTGGCTTATTTTTAATTCTATATTCTTTTCAAAGCTATCAAACCGCCCATTTAGGCGTGTCTCTAGTAGTTTGAACTCACCTTTTAAACCATTAAACTCACCGCTTAAGTTGCCAAATTCACCTTTTAAGTCGCTAAATTCACCTTTTAAACTCGCGACATCTGCTGTTACTTCATTCAACTTTAAGTCTAAATGATTTATGTGATTGTATTGTGACTTTAATAACAAAGTATTAATATCTTCTTGGTTCAGCCCCTCCCCTTTACTGAATTTTTCTTCTATTTCTTTTATTCTTGGGCTAATCATCTCTATTAGCATATCGTCTACATTAGTTTTGTTCATAGTTTTTCCTAGCTGCCCATGAATTTTGGCAAAATTTATAAGTACACTTTGGAGCACGAAGCTTTATAAACTGTGAGTGTATTCTGTTTTTCCTTCCGTCCTTTGGAAAAGGTCGCAATAGCTCTGCCTAATACGATACTACTACATCCATGTACAGTGGAGTAGAAGAGGATTTTATAAAAAGGTATCAAAACCAATAGGTTCACAAAACCAATAGGTTCACAAAACCAATAGAAAACCAATAGGGTCAAACCAATAGGGTCAGACTCGATTGATTTATGCCTTCTGCTTTTTGTAGTGCGAGCACTACTAGAGCCATTTTTATGGCTTCTGGGCGTGTACCGAAGACTGTTAATATTTTTTTCATTTATTTATTTGGTTTTTAACTTTTATTTTAATTATCACAGTTAACGCCCCTGTATTCTGGTTTCCAGCAGGGATTGCCAGAATGACGAGCAATATTAGAGTCGGCACCCTTAATTGGTGCTCCTTATCTAAACATAGCAGGGCTTTGTTTATTGCTGAATCATCTATTTATATTACTTGATATGACTGGGATGCACCTCCCGTTGCATTCAATAGCTTCTTACCAGCTGTTAGTAATATGCATTCTTTATATTGACTACAACCTGCAATAATCGCATCTGGTAATTTCATATTATTATCTTTTCGACTAAAAATAATATTTTGTAATAAGTCGTCATTAACCGATGTTAACTCTATCACTTCAATTTTTTCTAATAACAGATTAAATAGCTTAATATCGGTATTTGACAAACCTTCAAAGCATAAGTATTCAAGCTTAGAAATTATAGAACAAGCGATATAATCAGCTTCAGATAATATATCTAAAAGATTTTGGTTACCTTTAAGCAACTGTATAATAGTATTCGTATCTAAAAAATAGAACTTACCATTCATCCCGTATTTTCCTTTGCTCTTTAATAACATCGCCTTGCCATTCGAGCTTTCCAGCTACATCATTAAAATCATATTTATGATTTTTTTTATCTTCAGCAACCAGAATAATGACTTTCATATGCTTTGAGTATAGTTCTTGGTACTGCGGTGGAATTTCAATTATATTTTTATCCGCGTCTATTTCAAATTCATATGCTTGCATTATTTATCCTACCTTAAAAAACCAATAGTAAACCAGACTCTAATACTACTTACTTAACAGTTAATGTATTAACTTGTAACTAGGTTAAGCTTCAAAAGTAGGATGGGCAAAGGAGGTACGACGTACCCACTAATGGCATCGCGCTGAATGATGGGCACGCTATCGCTTTGCCCATCCTACAGTACCCTTGGCTTAATGGCATTGGGTTAACCCTCACTTAATTACCCCAACCTGTGTTTAGTTCACAGTCATATTATTTATTGAGTTGCCATGAATGGCTGTTTAAACATTACCCGTATATTTTAAATTTCCACCTTTTTCATATCAAGGCTTTTATCTTCAATCACCACAGTTAACATTCCGGCACAAATCTGTTAGGAACAGGTTTCTATTTACCCGAAGGGTGCTGAGCAGGAGAGCCCAACGTGAATCCCTGCTGGAATGATGAGCTTGAGAAAGGGCGGTTCCTTTGTCTTTTAACAAATTCCTTCACATTATTAAATCTTTCTCTAGCAATTACAATCCATCCTGCTATTAATTTTTAGTTTTCCTTTTTTCGACATAAAGTTAATACTTCTGAGTTACTATTTTATCCCACTGATAGTTAAAGTTTAATGATACTGAATTTGATACAGCTCCATCATTACGACTATCAAATTTCTGTGACCTATATCTATATCCAGCTGTTATGCTTGCTTGCCTATCAATATTCCACTTAATGGAGGGTTTAATATCATAATAAGTTCTAGCGTTTCCATCATCAACACTTCCCGATGTTGAAATATCGTTAAAACTTCCTCTTAGGGTGCCTTGTATACGTTGAGTAAATTTGTGATAAAAGTGTACATCTATATTGTCACGCACTTGTAATCGGCCTTGTCCTTGTGGGTTAGTTGACCTGGAAAAGTTAATACTCGCCTTTCCTGCCTCAAATGTTTTATCGACTCCTACCGCAAAAATCAGCCCTCTTACATCACTTGATGATGTTGTGGTTCGCTCAAAAGGACTATTAGGAAGTATTGTTTGTGTTATTTCGGTATTAGAAAAACGGGATCCGATATTAAAATCAGCCATCCAAGTAGGGGTTATCTGATAGTTCCCACCAAGAGTTACACTATATTCTGTAATTTCTTGGCTGATTTTAAAATTTGCACTAGAGCTGCCTAGTTCAGGTATTTTAAAAGACATAGCAGATACACTTAAAAAACTACTCATTAATGGTGTCCACTGTTGTTGAAAACTTGTTGAGAAGTTATCAATAGTGTAATTGCTAAAATTCCCAGTCGGAGTGTTCTCATAGTCCGTTTCTAAATGCATATAACTAAACTGAAAAGACTGCGTATTAGAAAGTGAATAATTCCAAGTAGGGGTAACTGACCATTGCTTCCGCCTTATATTACCTTGGACTAGCCCAGACCCAGTACCATCAAGCTCACTTGTCAGTGTCGTGTCGAATAGGTAGCTCGCATCTAACGACACCTGGCTTTTTTCTGTAAGGCTATAGTTTGAGTTTAAATTAATATTAAAGTTATCGCTATCTAAATCCAGTTCACTTTCATATCGATTAACAACAACCTGGTTTTTAAGCATCACATTGTACCTGTCAGAGCGAGCACCTATATTAGCCCCTGCTGTAGCAATAACGCCATAGGAAGAAAGGTCTATTCCAGAAAAAGAGCCCTCTGGCCTTAATATTTTATTATCATCATATTCAGTTTGAACATTAACTGACGGCTGAAAATAAAGTTCTTTTGCGTTAACAGGTGCTAGCCAGCCTATTGATCCGATAGCTATGGAGAGTGACAAACAAGCTGAGTGACTAGGTATTAATTTAAAAAAAGGGGGTTTCATATAATTTAGCTTTTCGCGGCTTTATGTTTTATCGCAAACTTATTTAGGGACAACAACCACATCACCGGCTTGTAGCATTATATTTTGTTCTAGTTCATCACCATCTTCTAATTCACCATATTCAAATTCAATGGCTTGTTGTTTGCCATTTTTATCTCTACGAAGAATTATAATATTATTAACCCCTGCAAAAGGAGTCATTCCACCTGCCATACTAAGCACTTGCATCACATCAACATATCTATTAACAACATATTCACCGGGTTTATTTACCTGCCCAATAACATATATTTTATTGCCTAATAGCTGTTTAGCAGAGACTGTAACCACGGGGTCAGCTAGGTATTTAGATAATTTATGAGTGATGGCGGCTTCAACGTCAACCAAGCTTAAATCTTGTACTGTTAAATCACCCACCAATGGAAATGATATGCCGCCATCGGGTCTGACTAAGACTTCTTGGATCATGCCCTCTTCTTTCCAGACATTAATTTCAATAATATCACCTGGGTTTATTTTGTATGTTTTGGTTTTATTAGTAGCAACTGTGTCTACTAAACTTTCTTCCGACAATGCACTAGCAGAAAATAACACCATCCCTGATACTGCAACGATACTTACAACCCTTTTTAACTTGACCATTTATTTTCCTATTGCTTAGATAAACAATTAAACTCACAAAAAACATTATTAAGATAATAATGTTTATTTCACTAATTCTACATCAACCCTATTACAAAACAATGACTTTAATTAACAAATACAATACAGCCTGATTTTAAGTCTATTGTAAAGCCAACCCCATGCTTACACTCCCCTTATTTCTTCCGTATATCTTTGGGTTAAGCTTTTGTAGCCTTGATGCAACAAAGTGGAATCAAGGTTTGTACCCTATCTTCCTTGATTCCGCTTCGCTGCATCAAGGCTACTTTTTTATTTTCTTAACTTGAATGATCGAGGCGGGAGGTAGAATCACTCAAAGAGCAACCAAGCCATGTGCAGATTATCCCCCTAAAAGTTCATACTTCTATTTCCTTCTAGAGAACCAGTTAAGGTGTAATAGTTGATTATATGCAAGCTTTGAATTTAACTCAAGATAATGTGTACTATCCTGCATATCCTTACTGATTTTGTAAAACCAATCGTAACTAATCAGCTTGTGAGTAGACAATGATAATGTAGGGGCGTCCGCCTTCGGAAATTGCTCCTGTATTGTTCTACCTACGTACATAATCTACATGGGTGAGGTGAATGAAGGTACTGCAGGAGCAAATATCTGTCCATGCACTTGTCGGTGCGAAGATACTTGAAAGCTTTAGAGAGAAGAGCATCATTTTATTCGCGCCGAGGGCGGACGCTCCTACAAAACATTGCACTAAAGATGCTGAATACTCGATCTTCCAGTTTTTAAATTTTTTACCTATTGACTCTCATTAAATCAGCCTAAAACACGATGGTTTAATGATGGAGTTGACTCTAGTCGCCCTAAATTTTTCCCGGTCATAT
>Ga0256840_1003046_pt1 | contig 13968 bp, 12 predicted proteins | sample 355202metaG_FD_185969 | JGI IMG/M metagenome (GOLD analysis project Ga0256840, IMG submission 185969) | Hydrothermal vent microbial communities from Mid Atlantic Ridge, Atlantic Ocean - 355-202 | ecosystem: Environmental > Aquatic > Marine > Hydrothermal vents | place: Atlantic Ocean: Mid...
TCTAATGGATTTATTGCAAATTTATCTATAACAACTGCATACCTATTAACAAATTGCTTTTTACTAAATGGTAAACTTGGTAAAAAAGCAGCTAACAACTTTGAGTTTTTTGCCGCAGGCACTATCTCATTTCTTAATTTCCTCTCACCCATTTTAGAGATTAATATCTCTGGCAGTAATGGTATTAGCTTACTTTTTTTCTTATTTTTTGTTATTATTAATTCATTTGGAGGAAATGTATTTCCGAATACCGCTTTTTCTATTCTATTTGGTATTGTTTTTACCAAATATTGTGAAATATAACCTCCCATTGATGTACCTACCAAATAAAAGGTATCTACTTTTTCTGTTTCTAAAATTTTTAATATTCCTTTTGATGCTTCTTTTAGACTCTTAATTTCTTCGGGCAATGAGTACGTTATTATTTTATAATCGTTTTCTAAGGCATTAATTTGTTGCCACCACAAATCATACGAACCTCCCATACCATGTAAAAAAAGTATTGTTTTATTACCTTTACCTCCTGAATAGTATTCCCATTTCACACCATCAACCTTTATTTTTTCTACTTTTCTTGCTTGAAATTCTTTTAAACTTTCTGACACTGAATCTTTTTGTTTATATACTTCAAAAAAATTAACTTTTGGTGATGGTATAAAATAACTTACCAGTAGCAGTACTAACAATATTGACACTATATATTTAATTATTTTTTTTATCATTTTATTTCTATCAGTTTAAGACCTTTCTTCTCATTTGTATTTTGGACATTCCTCTAAAAATACATATTTTTGTTTTTCGAAATCCATCTTACAAAAATAATGTTCTAATCCGTTAGTAACTATTAAATAATTTGCCTTTAATTGTAAATTATAGCGTGCTATTTGGTCAAAAGTTACTTGTGTTATTTTTATTTTTGCAGATTTACATTCCACAATTATTTCATGCTCTCCTTTTTTATTAAAAACAAGAATATCAAATCTTTTTTTTAGATTATTTACTTTTATTTCTTTTTCAACAGCTATTAAACTTTTTGGATATTTTTTTTCTTGAATTAAATACTGTATAAAATGTTGTCTTACCCACTCTTCTGGTGTTAAAAAGATATTTTTTTTTCTGGTTTCGTCAAAAATATAAAATTTCTCTTTTTTCTTAATTATTTTAAATGAATATGCTGGTAAGTTTAATTTGTGCATTCAACTAATATTATTCTTCAAAAGTAAATAAATTTCAGTTTATTTGTACTCTAATACTATAAAATATGCAAGTTTTAAAATTTGGCGGAACTTCTGTTGGTACTTCAGAAAGTATGAAGCGTGTAATGCAAATTATTTTAGATGCTGCTAAAGTAGATAATACCATTGTGGTAGTTTCTGCTTTTGCAACCATTACTAATAGTCTTTTAGCAGCTATGAAAGAAGCTAAAAATACTAATGAACGATATAAAATAACACTAGATGAAATTAAATATATTCATATTGATCGCTTAGCTGATTTTAATATTACTACTGCTTTTGATATTGAATCTTTTATTGAAACGGAAATGGATCTTGTTTCTGAGTTATGTAAAGGTATTTTTTTAACCAAGAGCATTCCTCATAAAGTAAAGGCTGAAATTATGAGTGTTGGTGAAAAACTATCTTCTTATATTCTTGCAAACACATTAAATGCTACACATAAAGATAGCAGAGATTTAATTATTACAAGTTCTAAATACAACAATGCTACTGTAAATTTTAAAAGAACAAATAATAACATTCAAAGTTATTTTAAAAATTCAAAAAATTCAATTACCATACTTGGCGGTTTTATTGCAAAAAACAAAAATGGAGAAACTACTACGTTAGGGCGTGGTGGGTCTGATTTTACTGCTTCTATTCTTGCTGCTACTCTAAAGGTTAACAAATTAGAAATTTGGACGGATGTTAGTGGTATGTTTACTGCTAACCCAAAAATAGTTAAAACTGCTTTTCCAATTGAAAACATTACATACCAAGAGGCTATGGAGTTATCTCATTTTGGCGCAAAAGTTATTTATCCTCCAACTATAATTCCTGTTTTAAATAAAAACATTCCTATTTTAATTAAAAACACCTTTAACCCTAATGAAAAAGGTACCTTAATTTCTAAGGAAGTTGAAATTCAAAAAAATCCTATTACAGGTATTAGTCATATTGAAAATATTGCTCTTATTACTTTAGAAGGTAATGGAATGATTGGTATTCCTGGTTTTTCTAAACGCTTATTTGATGCTTTATATTTTGAGAAAATAAATGTTAAACTTATCACACAAGCTTCCTCAGAACATTCTATATGTATTGCTATTGATACTAATGATGTTAATATGGCTACTCTAGCCGTAAACCAAGCTTTTGAATATGAGATTATTATTAAAAAAATATTGCCTCTCAAAATAGAAACTAATATCTCTATTATTGCTATTGTTGGTGACCAAATGAAATCTCACCAAGGTATTAGTGGTAAATTATTTAGCGCTTTAGGTCACAATAATGTTAATGTACGCGCTATTGCACAAGGTGCTTCTGAAAAAAACATATCTGTTGTTATTGACACTAAAGATGTAAAAAAAGCCTTAAACTCCTTACATGCTGCTTTTTTTGAAAATCAAATTAAACAACTCAATCTATTTGTTGTTGGTATTGGTAATGTTGGTGCTAAACTTTTAGAACAAATTAAATTACAACAAGAATATTTACTTAAAAATTTACATATTGATTTAAGAGTTATTGCTATTTCTAATTCTAGAAAAATGATTTTTAATGAAAATTCCATCAATTTATCTAATTGGAGTTCTGAAATTGAAAATGGTGAAGATGCCGACTTTTCTCTCTTTTTTGACAAAGTAAAGTCGTTAAATTTACGAAATAGTATTTTTGTAGATAATACGGCTAATGAAGAAATAACTTCGTATTACGCCAACTATTTATCCGAAAGTATTTCTGTTGTTACTTGCAATAAAATTGCTTGTTCCTCAGATTTTGAAAACTATAAAAACTTACAATATCTTTCTAAAAAATACCAAGCTCCATTTTTATATGAAACTAATGTTGGTGCTGGTTTACCAATTATTGACACTTTAAAAAATCTAATTGCTTCTGGAGACCAAATAACTGAAATACAAGCTGTTCTTTCTGGTAGCTTAAATTTTATCTTTAATAATTTCGATTCTAATTCTGAAGATAATTCTTTCTATAATATGGTTGAGCAAGCTGGGATTGAAGGTTACACAGAGCCCGATCCTAGAATTGATTTGAGTGGTATTGATGTAATGCGTAAAATTTTAATTTTGACCAGAGAAAGTGGTAATGAGTTTGAATTAGCTGATATTGATAATGAATCTTTTTTACCAGACTCTTCATTACAAGCGGAGTCTATTTCTGATTTTATGAAAACTCTTAAAGTTGAATCTTCTCATTTCGAAAAACTTGTTAATAATGCTTCTAAAAATAATTGTAGGCTAAAATATGTTGCTTCTTTTAAAGATGGCAAGACCAAAGTCCGTTTACAAGAAATACCTGCCTCTCACCCATTCTATAATTTAGACGGCTCTGATAATATTGTTTTATTTTTTACTAATAGATATGTAAATCAACCTTTAATTATTAAAGGTGCTGGTGCTGGTGCTGATGTTACTGCTTCTGGTATTTTTGCGGATATTATTAGAATTGGAAATTCATAGATTACTACTCATGATGATATGGCTCATTTTTAATGATTGTAAATCCTCTATAAATCTGTTCTACCATAAATAAGCGTACCATTTGATGCGAAAATGTCATTTTTGATAAAGATATTTTTGCTTGCGATTTATTATACACTGCTTCAGAGAAACCATAAGGTCCTCCAATTACAAAAACCAATTGCTTTATACCTGAATTCATTTTTTTTTGTAGATATGTTGCAAATCCTTTTGAACGGAATTGCTCCCCTTTCTCATCTAACAATACTAAATAATCAAAAGTTATTATTTTTTTGAGAATTAACGCTCCTTCCTTCTCTTTTTGTTGCTTCTCTGATAAGTTTTTTACATTTTTAATATCTGGTATTATTTCAATTTCAAACCTTATATAATGTTTTAAACGTTTTTCATATATTGCTATTAATTGTTGTAAACTTTTATTATCCGTTTTACCTATTGCTAGTAGTTTTATTTTCATAAAGCAAAGATAAAGTATATTTTTGCTAAAAAACATATAATAATGATTTCAGAGAAACAATTTCAAAAAGAATTAGACTTAATTATTACTAATGCTATTAGAGAAGATGTTGGTGATGGCGATCATAGTTCATTGGCATGTATCCCTCTAAACGCAGTTGGTAAAGCAAAACTGTTAGTTAAAGATACTGGCGTTATTGCTGGGGTTGCTTTTGCTAAACAGATTTTTAATTATGTAGATTCTAATCTTGAAATTGAAACACTGATTAATGACGGTGAAAAAGTAAATTATGGCGATATTGTTTTTTATGTTTCTGGTAACTCTCAATCCATCTTAAAAGCAGAACGCCTAGTTTTAAACGCAATGCAAAGAATGAGTGCTATTGCTACCAAAACCAGATTTTTTATGGATTTATTAGTTGGTACAAAAACTAAAATTTTAGATACTCGCAAAACAACTCCTGGTATAAGAGCTATTGAAAAATGGGCTGTAAAAATTGGTGGTGGTGAGAATCATAGATTCGCTTTGTATGATATGATTATGCTCAAAGACAATCATATTGATTTTGCTGGTGGTGTAATTAATGCTATTGAAAAAACACAAACTTATTTAAAAGAAACCAATCGCGATTTAAAAATTATTGTTGAGGCTAGAGATTTAGATGAAATTAAAAAAATTCTGACTAAAGATAATATTCATCGTATTTTAATTGATAATTTTAATTATGAAGATACCAGAACTGCTGTGGCTTTAATTGGCAATAAATGCCAAACTGAATCTTCAGGTGGTATTAACGAAAAAACGTTACGCAAATATGCGGATTGTGGTGTTGACTATATTTCTTCTGGTGCCTTAACACATTCTATCTACAATTTGGATTTAAGTTTAAAAGCTGTTTAATCTAAATTATACATTAGTCTTATATTTTTTTGTACCTTTGATTAAGTAAAATTTATTATCATGAAAAAAATATTCTCAATTAGTATTCTCATTTCCATATTCTTATTTTCTTGTACTTTAGAATCTGAGTTTAGTTTAACTGACAAACAAATAGTTGCTAAAGATTTATTTGGTATTTGGGTGGTGAATGATGGCAGTGAAAAACTTGTTATTCGATCTAATACTGATCATACTTTTACTGTAACAGTATTTGATAAAAATAATAAAAAAGAAATTCTTTCTAAAAATGCATATATTGCAAATATAAACGGCTATAACATTATAAATTTAAAAAGTATAAAAGATAAGAAAACCATTAATGCTTTTTATGGTTACCGTATTAATAATGGTAAACTTTATTACAGAGGTATAAATGATAGTTTTTCAGATAATAAATTTACTTCTTCTCAAGATTTAGAGATCTATTTTAATGACAATATTGATAAAAAAGATTTCTTTAACGAATGGAGTGATGGTATGGTTAAATCTAAGTAATTATCGACAATAACGCCCTTATTAATAATTTAATAACTCCTTTAAAGCTATTTTAAACCTATCTTTAGGTAAAAACTCTTGCTCCAGTGCAACTGCAAAGGGTATTGGTGTTTCTAAACTTGCTACACGTTTAATTGGCGCATCTAAATACTGAAAACAATTTTCGGTAATTAAAGCAGATAAATCGGATGCTATTCCTCCAAACAAAGTATCTTCTTGTAAAATAATAACACGACCTGTCTTTTTTACTGAATTATAAATCATTTCTGTATCCAAAGGTTGTAAACTTCTTAAATCAATCACATCTGCTTTAACTGTATTAAATGCATCGGTATTTAATACATCTAAAATCCAATGTACTCCTTGCCCGTAACTAATTAATGTTATTTGCTCTCCTTCTTTTAATAATGCTGCTTTGCCAAACGGAATTGTATAATAATCTTCTGGTACTTCTTGATAAATTGAACGGTAAAGTGCTTTATGCTCAAAAAATAATACTGGGTTTGGATCTTCTATTGCTGTTGCTAACAATCCTTTTGCATCATACGGAAATGCTGGATAAATAACTTTTAACCCTGGTGTTTTTGTAAACCATGCCTCATTAGTTTGTGAGTGAAACGGTCCTGCTCCAATACCTGCCCCACATGGCATTCGCAATACAACATCTGCATTTTGATTCCATCTGTAATGCGATTTTGCTAACAGATTAATTACTGGATTAAATCCTGATGTTACAAAATCTGAAAATTGTAATTCAACTACAACCTTATAACCTTTAATTGATAGACCATAAGCTGCCTCAATTATTGTTGATTCACAGATTGGTGTATTACGTACTCTATCTTTACCAAACTGTTCTAAGAAACCATCTGTAATCTTAAATACACCACCATATTCTGCTATATCTTGCCCCATAATTACAAGATTATCGTATTTCTCCATACTTTGTCTCAAACTGTTTGAGATAGCATCTACATGCCTAATCTTATGCAATGCCCCTTTTGGTGTTACTTCATTAAATTCAAATTTTTTATAAACATCCTCTAACTCATTTTCTAGATTAAATTTAATATTTTCTTCAGCAAAAGCAATATTTAAATTGCTATTAATTTCTTCTACAATTTCTATTTTGATGGCTACTTCCATTGATTCGGTAAGTATTTTTTCATCTCGTAAAAAGGATGCATAATTTTCTAATGGATCTTTTAACGCCCATTTTTCTAACAATTCTTTAGGCACATATTTTGTACCACTAGCCTCTTCATGTCCACGCATTCTAAAGGTTTTAAATTCTATTAATACTGGTCTTGGTTTTTTACGAATACTCTTTGCTATTTTATCTACCTTAGAGTATACTTCTAAAATATTATTACCATCAATAGTATAAGTTTCCATCCCATAACCAATACCTTTGTCTGCTACATTTTGGTTTTTCATCTGTTGCGAGCTAGGTGTTGATAAACCATAACCGTTATGCTCTATGCAGAAAATTACTGGTAAATTCCATACAGATGCTACATTTAACGCTTCATGAAAATCTCCTTCACTAGTACCTCCTTCTCCTGAAAAAACTGCTGTAACTTTATTGTTTTTTGATAGTAAATTTGCCAATGCTATCCCATTAGCAACACCTAATTGTGGCCCTAGGTGGGAAATCATTCCAACAATATGGTAATCATTCGTTCCAAAATGAAAAGAACGATCTCTACCTTTGGTAAAACCACTCTTTTTACCTTGCCATTGCGAAAATAATCTATGCAACGGAATATTTTTTGTTGTAAAAACTCCTAAATTCCGATGCATTGGTAAAATGTATTCATCTTGCGCTAACGCACTACAAACACCAACTGAAATAGCTTCTTGACCTATCCCAGAAAACCATTTCGAAATTTTACCTTGCCGCAACAAGATTAACATCTTTTCTTCAATTAACCTTGGCTTTATTATTGATTTATAAAGCTTTAACAATTGTGCGTCAGTAAGACTAGCTCGTGAAAAATTCATCATTATTTCTTTAGAAATTAAATCTTAGTATATAACCAAATATAGTATTATTATATTAGATAGTATCAAAAATAATAACAATTTTATTACATTATAATTCTTTAAAAACATGAGTCATTAATCGCTTTTTATCATTAATGACTTCTTCTAATGAAATAGCTGTTTCTGTCCTAATAACTCCTTTAATTTGATCTAACTCAAAAATAACCTCTTTAGCATGACTTGTATTTTTTGCTCGTATTTTACAAAACACAGCAAATTTACCTGTGGTTAAGTGTGCCACTGTTACTTCTGGTATTTTTCTTATCTCATCAATAATTATTGAAAAACTTGAAGAATTATCTATATATAAACCTACATAAGCAATAAATGTTAAGTCCAATTTTGCATAATCTAAAACAAGAGTGGAGCCTTTTATTACTCCCATCTCTTCCATTTTTTTTACTCTAATATGTATTGTACCTGCAGAAACTAATAGTTTCTTTGCAATATCTGTAAAAGGGGTTCTACAATTCTCAATAAGAGCCTGTAATATTTGATGATCTACCTCATCTAGTTTAAATTTTGACATTTCTCTTTTTATTTTGTTAGCAATTGTAAAAGTGAAAAAAAAAACTTTATAAATCTAATAAAATGATAACTAATTTATTATTCCATTTTCTTTATTGATACATAGCTTTTAAACTCTTCTATGTTAGTGAATTCAAGCTCTTTACTAAAAATAGTATCTGCACTGAAACGATCTGAATTATTTAATATTTTATATGCCGGAATGAACTTTATAGACTCATTAAATAATATTATCTTAAGAAACACTCCAATCTTGTTTTTTTTACCTTTTAAGATTACATTTTCATAAATAGAATCAAAATATTTCTTTTCATTATTTGGTATTTTAAAGTATGATTCATAATTATATTTTTTTGGCATACTAATTTCTTTAATTCCACTTAATAATGCTAAAAAATTATATTCCCTTGTCTTTTCTCGTGAATAATCTCCGTTATAATGCCCTGCTTCTATCAATATGGTATTAAAACCTGCTTTTTGAAAGTTATCTCCTGTTGCTGTCGGATAAAACTCATCGGTATATCTTCCAATTTGGTTAGGTATATGCTTTTCTAACATCTTTTTCATAGCTACTATTACTTGCATAGTCTCCTTTCTTTTATCTGTAACAGTACGCTCTTCATTAATTGATGGTGCTAAAAAAGATATTGTAGCTGGGTTACTCTCCACACCTACCGAAAATATAGGTCGCTGATCGTGTAAATTAAAGCAATAGTGAGGTTTAAAGTCATGCAACAAGGTATTTAACAATATGCTTTCTGGCGCTTTTAAATCAACTGCATCTCTATTCAAATCAATCTCTTGTGCATTTACACGTGTAAACTTTTTGGCTCCATCTGGATTTAATATCGGTATTACAATTAATGTACAGGTTTCTAAAATTTGATCTCTAAGCCTTTTTTGTGTTTTTGGTGCTTTAAAAAAATTAAATAAGTCAAATATGGCTTTTGTCCCTGTAGTTTCGTTTCCATGCATTTGAGACCATATTAAAATTCGCTTTTTTCCTGTTCCAATTTTAACTTTATAAATATGCTTCTGTAAAAAAGATTTCCCCAGTTCGGTTACTTCAAAAAAACTAGCTATGTCTTTTAAAAGTGGCTCTATATTTTTTAGTGTAATATATCTACCAGAAATTTTTTCCTGTTTATAATTTGAATATTCTTTTGTTGTCATTATTATTTCAAAATTAGCAATTACAAATGTAAACATTTTAATAGTTACATTTGTAAACTTTTATTTGTGCTAATTAATTAACATTTGTAATCATTATGTTTTAGAAAATTGTTACTTATAAGCACTTAAGTTACTCAAAATTGTCTAATTTTGTATTTAGATATAAATTATATTCATAATCAGCACTTTAGAGCTTATTATATGAAGTGATACTGTACTATGACATAAGGTTATAACAACTATTTAACATTGTAAATTGTATATGTAATATATTTTATTTACATTTGTAACTACTAAATCGGTTTACAATGATAAACAATGGAGAATTTGCAAAAAGACTAAAAAAGGTGTTAGAATATTACCAATTATCTGCCTCTGCCTTTGCTGAAAAAATACAAGTACAACGTTCTAGTATTTCCCATTTACTCTCTGGCAGAAATAAACCTAGCTTAGATTTTGTCTTAAAAGTTTTAGAAAATTTTAAAGAAGTAGAATTATATTGGTTGCTAAAAGGGAAAGGTGTTTTTCCTAAATCTGAAAAAAAAGAGGACTTCCCTGCTACTCTATTTTCCAAAGATAAAAATCCAATTCCTAATAAAATTATTTCTGAAAAAATACTAGAATCAGAAAAAATACAAGAATCACTTTTTTCGACTCAAAATTTAAATTCTGGTGAAATTGAAAAAATTGTAATTTTTTATAAAAATGGTACTTTTAAATATTATACGGAATTGTAATACTAGTCGCTATATATTTTTTTACTAATTTTAGTAAAAAAATAAAACTCCTAAAGAAACAAACACTTTATTTTTAAATAAAAATTTAATTTAATTATCATTTCCCCAAATAAGCAAACTCTTTTAATTTACTATTCCAATGTAATTCATAAATATCCCATTTTTGCGCACTACCTTTAGCTTTTTCTAACTTTTGCGCAATTATAACATGTTCTCCGTCTGTTCTAATAGTAATCATACCATACTTAGCAACATTACTATCTCTTAGCTTATTCATTCTTGCCTCGTGAAATTTTCTATCTTTTTTTGTTGTTGCTGCATTTTTTAACTCTTCAATTTTTTTTAAGAGTAAATAAAATTTAATTGGGTATGAAAACTCTTTTGTGCTTCTTGCCAGTTCTGTACTAAAAATTAATGGACGTTTGCCTCTACCTGCTTTTCCATAAGCACCTAGTGCATCTGGTCTTGGGTGTGAATACGATTCGTTATCTCCACTAGATATTATTGTTGCTATTGGGTTTATTGCTTGTAAAAAAGAATCTAATACATCACTAGCTCCATGATGGCAAGCTTTGGCAATATCGGATCTAAACTCTTGTTTGGTTTTTGATATTATTAAATCTAATTTAGTAAGTTTTTTTTCTAAATCTTCTAATAATAATTTTCGTTTGTTATTACTTAAATTATTTATATTTGCTAATTTCTCATTTAGTTTAGCGATTTTTTTCTCTAAAAAACTGATTGTTTTCGATTCTCCAGAATAATACTGTCCAATATAATCTTGTGCTTTTTCATTTAAATCACCTCCTAATAACACCTTTAAATGCCCATACTGTAATTGAAAAACTAACGAGTGCCCATTTTTTGTTTCTGATTCTATTCCTATTTTTTTAAGACACTTTCTCGTATCTCCTTCAAAATCAATATATTCTGTGATAGGTGCTAATATCTTTAATGTCAATTCATTATTAGCTGTAAATTTATCTAAATACTTATTAGATACATCTACAAAATGAAAACTCACATCATCATTATTTTCATTTGCTGCTACTAAGGTTTTTAAATATAGTTTTCTAGATTTTTTATTAGCCTCAAGTAATTTCTTCATTTCACTATTTGTAAGTACTGTGTCCCATAAATAAAAACTTTTATCATCTGTTGGTGATGGTGCTTTTCTCCCAAGGTCATAAAGCCATGTTTTTTTATCAATATCTTTAGTTGAACGCTCTACTATACCATTATGAAAAATCTTATTAATTTTTATTTTTTTGTTTTTAAACACATTATAAAAACCATAATAATGGTCTAAATCTGGATGTGAAACAACTGTAAAGTCAATATTTACAGGTGGCTTAACACCTGATTCGCTTGCTACTACTCCATCTACGCCTGTAACTTTTCTATTTCTAAGATTATAGCGCCAATTTAAAAAACGTGACATATTATCGCCAGATTTTCCATCAAAACCTATTCCATCTCCTGCATCTATTAAAATAATTTCATCATTTGGTGTTACAATATGGCAGCCATCTCCTTGTCCAATATCTACAAAATTAATTTCGAGCAGACGTTTTGTAGTTAAATCCGTTTCTTTAATCCAACCATTATTTCCTCTACATCGCATTTTAACCCACTCTCCATTTTGCTCTCCTAAATATGTTGCATAATCTCCAAAAATTAAATGATTAACAGCATTTTTACCTTTTTTTCCTGTAGGTTCATGTAACAAAACAACATCTCGAACATTAATAAAGTATGGTGTATTTAATTCTAAAGCCATAATATGTGATTTTTTGTAAATTTACGCACTATAAAAAATACAAACAAGGGGGTTTTCCCCTAAATTACTTATTCAAGTGAATATTTTATAGTATTTAATTTAAAAACCCAATATAAAAAATATTTTTTAATTACCCTTTTTTATTTCTCATAATATTTACTTGATAAAATTTGGTATCTTTGCATTCATGCAAAAGAAGATTAACATACAGAATAAAAAGGCTCGTTTTGAATATGAATTCTTAGACAAATACACTGCTGGCATTCAATTAACTGGTACAGAAATTAAATCTATTAGAGAGAGTAAAGCGCGTATTAGTGAGAGTTTTTGTGAGTTTAATGACCGTGGTGAGTTGTTTGTTATTAATATGTTTATTGAAGAATATATGTTTGGTAATGTATATAATCACAAACCTAAAAGTTCCAGGCGTTTACTTCTTAACAAACGTGAGCTTAAAAAATTACATAAAGAAGTTAAAAATGTTGGTTTAACTATTATTCCGCTTCGTTTATTTTTAACGGATAAAGGTTGGGCTAAATTAGATATTGCGCTTTGCAAAGGTAAAAAATTACATGATAAACGTGAGGTTATGAAAGATAGAGATAACAAACGTGATTTGGCTCGTATTAAGAAAAATTTTAATTAAATATCTACTAGTAAGTCACTAGATTTATGACCTTAAATACTAGACTAAAAACGATATGAAATTCAAGCACTTTTTCCAACTTATTCGTTTTAAAAATTTGTTACTATTGGCTTTTGTTCAATTGCTTTTTTGGATACATTTTAATGATAATTTTACAACTACAATAAATATTATTCAATTTATTCTTTTAACAACAACTACTATTTTTTTAGCTGCTGCTGGTAATGTGATCAATGATTTTTTTGATATCGAAGTTGATAAAATTAATAAGCCAAATAAGGTTTTAGTGGGTAATGTTATTTCTAAAAAAAAGACACTTCATCTCTATTATTTTTTAAATTTTTTTGGTATTATCTCAGGTATATCTCTTGCCATAATTAATGATAAGACTAATTATGGATTAATTTTTATTATTATTTCTATACTATTGTACTTTTATTCTAAATCATTTAAAAAAATAGCTTTACTAGGTAATCTTATTGTATCCATATTTATAGCTTTTAGTATTTTATTAATACAGCTATTTCCATCAATTCATTTAATTTCTGTAGAATCTTATGTTAGAAACAGAAATTTAATTTTTATATATGCTACTTTTGCCTTCTTTTTAAATTTTATTAGAGAAATTATAAAAGATATTGAAGATATTGATGGCGATTTTAGTCAAAATATGCAAACTTTACCTATTTTAATTGGTAGAAAACGTGTAAAATCTTTTGTTTTCTATTTAAGTTTTATTCCTTTTATGTTTGTTATACTTTTAACTTCATATATAAATAAACCTCTATTTTCTATCTATTCTTTAATTTTTATTGTTGTTCCTTTAGGTTATTTTATTTACCAAATTAAAGATTCTAAATCTAAAAGAAAACTACATCAATTAAGCACTTTATTAAAATTGATAATGTTCTTCGGGATTTTATCCATAATTATTTTATTTAAAACATGATATATTCAAAACTCAAAAACAAAAATATTATCCTTGCTTCTGGCTCGCCTAGAAGACAACAATTTTTAAAGGATCTAAACTTAGACTTTAATATTCAGTTAAAAGAAGTTGAAGAAATTTTTCCTAAAGATTTAAAAGGTGAAAAAATTACGGAATTTTTAGCAAAATTAAAAGCTAGCCCATTTACTAGTCTTAAAGAAAATGATATTTTAATTACTGCGGATACTATTGTTTGGCATAATAATCAAATGATTGGCAAACCGAAATCGGAACAAGATGCTATTAATATGCTGCGTCGTTTATCTGGTAAAAAGCACAAAGTTTTTACTTCGGTTTGTTTAAAATCTAAAGATAAAGAGATTGTTTTTAGCGATACTACTATTGTTTACTTTAAAGAGTTTACGGATGCTGAAATCAACTATTATGTTTCTAATTTTATGCCTTTGGATAAGGCTGGTAGCTATGGCATACAAGAATGGCTTGGTTATATTGGTGTT
>Ga0256840_1003047_pt1 | contig 13967 bp, 20 predicted proteins | sample 355202metaG_FD_185969 | JGI IMG/M metagenome (GOLD analysis project Ga0256840, IMG submission 185969) | Hydrothermal vent microbial communities from Mid Atlantic Ridge, Atlantic Ocean - 355-202 | ecosystem: Environmental > Aquatic > Marine > Hydrothermal vents | place: Atlantic Ocean: Mid...
GATTTACATTTTTTACAGGTTTTATGACTATTTTTATTTCACATAGATAAAAAATAAGGAGTATTTGGCTTTATTATACCAAATACTCCTTATTTTAGCCACACACTTTTTACCATTATGCCAAAAACTTTTAAATGAGTATGAAAGTTATCAAATAGATTTATGAGTTCAAAATAAAGTTTCAGATTTAATAGTACAATCAGAGGCATATAGAAAAGATTTAGAAGAGGAGGGAGTTAGAGAAGATATAGATGATAAAATAGCAAAAAATTTTGAAATTAGATGATATATAAATGAGATAATAGATTATGTAGAAAATAATGAAGAAAAATTAGCTTATTCACTTAGTTATAATGATTTAAATTCTGAAATTAGAGAAGTTTTATTTTTTGTAGCTGAAAATAAAACTAGATTAAAAAGTATTTGAAAATATTCTAAAATATTTTTTGAAATACTTGAAAATTTATGAAGTACTAGATTAATAAAATTATGAAGTTTTAAAGAAAAATATAAAAAGGAACTATTAGAAGAATGAATAAATATTTCTGATGAAAGTTTTTATTTAAAAATGAAAAATGAAATATTTGATTTAATAAATGATTTAAATTTTGAATATATTTATAATATACAAAATAATAATGAACTTGAAGAAAAATTTGATAAAATAAATGAAAAAGATGATGAAACAGAAATTAATAATGCTAATATAGAACTCATTTTTGAATTGATAGATTTTTTATATGAAAATAAAGATGTTTCTTTTAGAGATATGAAGAAAATTTATTTTAAAAAAGAAATAGAATATATAAAAGAATTCATTTTTGTTAATGAAGAAAATATAAATTTATTAATGAAAAATAGTATTTATTATAAACATTTTTTAAAAATTATTGCCTTAATAGATCATTATTGAGATGAAACTATTTGAGATATAGAGCATTATTTTTGAGAAGAACTAAGTGAAAATATGCCTGATAAGGTGATCATAAATAAATGATATTATGATGAAATGAAAGCTGAATTGCATGATTTAGTGAAAGATTTAAATAATTTAATATTTATAGAAAAAAACAGCTAATTTTAGTTGTTTTTTTTATTTTTTAGCTATAATTAGACTTAATCTTTACAAAATTAAAATAATAATATGCAATATAACTCTGCAGATATAAGACAAAAATTTTTAGAATTTTTTAAATCTAAGAATCATAAAATAATTCCTTCAGCATCTGTTGTGCCTGAAAATGATCCAACTGTGTTATTTAATACTGCTTGAATGCAACCATTAGTTCCTTATTTAATGGGTGAAAAACATCCTTCATGAGATAAGTTGGTAAGTTCACAGAAATGTATTAGAACTGGTGATATTGATGAAGTGGGTGATAATTCACACCTTACTTTTTTTGAAATGTTAGGGAACTGGTCTTTATGAGATTATTTCAAAGAAGAATCAATTTCTTATTCATTTGAATTTTTAACTTCAAAAGATTGGTTAGCACTTGATCCTAAAAAAATAGCTGTAACTGTTTTTGAAGGTGATAAAGATGCTCCTAGAGATGAAGAAAGTGCTGATATTTGGGCCAAAACTTGAATACCTAGAGATAGAATTTCGTATTTACCTGCTTCAGAAAATTGGTGGGCTGCTGGTCCTACTGGTCCTTGTGGTCCTGATTCAGAAATATTTTATTGGGTTGGTGAAAGCGAATTTCCACCAGAATGAAGTAATGTTGAAACAGATGAAAACAACTGGATGGAAATATGGAATAATGTATTTATGGAATATAATAGACAGGCAGATTGAAGTTTAGAAAAATTACCAAATCAAAATGTAGATACTGGTATGGGGCTTGAAAGAATCACTACTGTTTTAAATGGAGAAGTTTCTGTATACCATACTGATATTTTTATAGATATTACTAATAAAATAGTAGATTTATTATGAGTAGAAAGAAGTCCAGAAAATAGAAATGCAATTAGAGTAATTGCTGATCATTCTAGGACAGCTGCTGTTATGATAAGTGATTGAGTTATTCCTTCAAATGTAGACCAAGGTTATGTTCTTAGGAGACTTATAAGAATAGCAGTAAGAAAAGCGTATAGTTTAGATTATAAATGAGAGTTTTTATATAAAATAGCTGAAGTAGTTATTAATAAATTAGGAGTTGCTTATCCTCATATGATTGATAAAAAAGATGAAATTATTTCTGAAATATTAAAGGAAGAAAAACAATTTGGTGAAACTCTTGAAAAAGGGATGAAAGAATTTGATAAACTTGTAAAAGGTTTTGAGATTGCTTATGAAAGAACTGGTAAAAAAATTGATACTATTGCTGGAAATAAAGCATTTAAACTTTATGATACATTTGGTTTTCCTCTTGAAATGACTGTTGAGTTGGCAAGTGAAAAAGGTTTAAAAGTAGATGAACAATGATTTAAAGATGCAGAAAAAAAACATCAAGAATTATCTAGAGCAGGTGCTGAGCAAAAATTTAAATGAGGTTTAGCTGATGATTGAGAAGAAACAATAGCACTTCATTCTGCAACACATTTGATGCTTGCCGGATTAAATGAAGTTTTATGAGAATGAATAAATCAAAAAGGTAGTAATATTACTCCTGAGAGATTAAGATTTGATTTCAACTTTGATAGAAAAGTTACAAGAGAAGAATTAGATAAAGTTGAAGATTATGTAAATAATGCAATTTCAAAATGATGTGAAGTTGAATTAGTAAATATGGATAAAAATGAAGCAAAAGAAACATGAGTAAGAGGTAGTTTTTGGGAAAAATATCCAGATATAGTAAAAGTATATGCTTTTAAAGATTCTGAAAATAATATTTATTCAAAAGAATTATGTTGAGGTCCTCATGTAGAAAACACTAAAACTATGGGTAGATTTAAAATAAAAAAAGAAGAAGCTAGTAGTAGATGAGTTAGGAGAATAAAAGCTGTTTTAATTAAAGATTAATTTTATGAATATATCAGAAAAAATAAATGTAACAACTATAGGTTGATGAAATTGAAGTTATTGATTGTTGTCATCTATTAGAGATAATGATGATTATAATATATCTGCTATTATTTCTATGAGTGATAGTTGATGATCTACTTGAGTTTTAAGAGAAGAGTTTTGAATCTTACCACCTTGAGATGTAAGAAGAGCTGTTATGGCTTTATCTCGTGAACATGAAGTAGTTAAGGATTTGTTTAATTATAGATATGATAAAGAATGTTCAGTTTGATGACATAGTCTTTGAAATCTTATAATTACTGCAATGACTGATATTACTGGTAATTTTGATAAATGACTTAAACAAGTTTGTAGAATGTTCAAGGTAAGATGAAAAGTTATTCCTGTAACTTTATCATTATCTCATCTTAATGTAAAACTTGAAGATTGAACAAAAGTTGAATGAGAAACAAATATTGATTTAAAATTAAATGCAAAATCATCACCTATAAAAAAAGCATATTTAACTCCAGAAGTTTGTGCTAATCCTAAGGCAATAAAAGCTATAGAAAAATCAGATGTTATTATTGTATCATTTGGTGATTTGTATACTTCTATTGTTCCAAATTTACTTGTAAAATGAATAAAAGAAGCTATTGCAGCAAATAAAAAAGCAAAAGTTATTTTCTTTTGTAATCTTATGACAAAACCATGAGAAACAACTGATTTTGAAGCTGTTGATTTTGTAAATGTTTTAGAAAAATACTTATGAAAAGATATTCTGGATTATGTTATTGTAAATAATGGGTATATTTCAGATAAAATGGCTGAAAAATATAAATCATTAGAAAATAAAAAGCCTATAAAGGTAAAATCTCATAAGTATTTTAAATCTAAGTCATATAAAGTAATTGAAGCAGATTTATTACATGAAAATACGTGTGTTAGGCATAGTTTTGATAAAATAGCTAATGTTTTGGATAAATTGATTAGAAAAAATGTGAAATAAAAAGAGTTAGAAAACTATAGGTTTTCTAACTCTTTTTCTAATCTAGCAACTTCTTCTGCTTCTTTATCAAATTCTCAATTAGCTTTTGCTTCTTCTAATTTTTGTTTAGCTAGTTCTTCTGCTTTTTTCATATCTCTAATATATTTTTTTACTTGAGATTTTGTCATTCTAGCATTTGATCATGCGGGTGCAAATTCTGACATAATAATAATAGTTAATTATAATTTTTAAACTTCTTTTCTTTCTCTCAGAGCATTTACAAGTGTAATATTATCGGCATATTCTATATATCAACTAGATAATCACCTAGATAATCTAGTTATTTTCACTTTATAATTTAATCATCTTTTAGAAATTTCCTCTGTAATATAAGTACTTGTAGCCTCTCATTCTATATTTGGATTTGTGGCTAATATAAGTTCTAATTTATCATCAGTTTTTGATATTTTTTCAAATAATCATTCAAAATGTAGATCTCAAATAAATACTCAATTAATAGGGGATATTGCTCATCATAATATATGATATACTCATTTGTATCAGCCGGATTCTTCTATTGTTACCATATCTAAATATTCCTCAACTACAGCTATTTTAGATTTTTCTCTTGATAAAGAATTACAAATATTACATTTTTCTTTATTTATATCTGTAAGTGAATTACATTCATTACAAAAATGAACTTTTTCTTTTATGTTAACTAAATTTTCACTTAATGTTTCTATAAAATTTTGATTTGAATTTAATAGAAAGAATGCTAGTTTTGTTGCTGATTTTTCTCAAATTCATGGTAGATAACTAATGGAATTTATTAATTGTTTTAGTGCTTCAGGCATTTGGATAGATAGAATAATAATTTTAAGTACACATTTAGATTAATTAAAAAAGAACCATTTGCAAGGCTCTTTTTAATTATTGTATACATATTGTACATCATCTTTTATAACTAGATATGTTGGATTTTCTACTCTTTGCATATTTTGTAAATCATTATCTCAAAGTATAGTTGATAAACTTTCAAGTTCAGCAATTTTAACATCAAGTAATTCTTTTTGCATTAAAAGTTGTTTTTTTTCTATTTCTAATTCTCTTATATTATAACCCTTTGTTGCATTAACATTTAATATCCAAACATAATATAATAACATTAAAGATATTAAAGACAATAAAGCTATGTAAGTTGAAGTTATTCAAAACTCAAATTTTTCTTTATCTTTTTTTCTTTTTGAAAAGAAGTTTCTTTTTAGATTTTTATTTATTATATAGCTATTCACGATTTATTTAATAGATTATGAAATATTTATATTATTTTCTCTGCACATCTTGCTTTTGCACTTCTGCTTCTAGAATTTTCTTTTATTTCTTCATCAGTTGGTATTATTGGTTTTTTTGTAAGTACCTTTAAACTTTTTTTATGTCCACAACTACATATTAAGTCTGTACATATACAATCTTTAGTTTCTTTTTTGAATATGTGTTTAGTTATTCTGTCTTCTAAAGAATGAAAACTTATAACAAATATTTTTCAATTTTTTTCTAATAACTTAATAGCATCTTTAAGGGAAGTTTCAATTGCTTCCAGTTCTTGATTTACTTCTATTCTAATAGCTTGAAATATTCTTGATTTTGTTTTTGGTCAACCAGGAATTATTTCACTTAAATCAGTAGTAGTTTTAAATTTTTCTTTTTTTCTATGCTCTACTATTCTTGCTGAGATTTTATTTGATCATGGTTCTTCTCAATATTTCATAAAGATTTCTCTTAAATTTGCTTGAGTATAACCATTTATTATATCAGCAGCAGTTTTTCAACTTGATTTATCTAACCTCATATCAAGAGGTCAATTAAGCATAAAACTAAATCATCTATCAGCCTCATCTAAATGAAGAGATGATAATCATAAATCATAATAGATTCATGTAATTTTATTAATTCATTTTTTTTCTAATTCATCTTTAAGATTAATAAAATTAGAATTAATTAATATTATTTCAATTTTATTGTTTGTATTTATTTTATCTAATCTTATTTTAGCTAATTCTAAATTTTGTATATCAGCATCAAATCATATAAATACATCTCAAGGATTCATTTTTTTTATAATTTTACTTGCATGTCATCACATTCATAGAGTACAGTCTACAATTATATTCTTTTTTTCATCTGTTATATTAATAGAATCTACTAATTCATCTAAAAGAACGGAAATATGTCTACTTTCAATCTCTTTTAAATCAGTCATTTCTGTTAATAATGTTAAAAAAATGTTAATTCTAAGTTTTTCAGCTCTATTTATAGCAAAACTATACTATATTTTTATTCTTTTTTTGATAGTTGTCAAAACATCTATTAATAAACAACTAGACAATTTGTCTAAAATAAGTTTTTGTATATTAAGGTATTTATAAAGAGTTTTTAACAATTTATTAACACTTGTCTACATTAAAACAAAGAGTATAAAGAGTGTATATATAAAAGATTTGCTTTTTTGAAAAGATTACTAAAATAGTAGTAATTTAATAATTATTTATAAATATGATTGAGATAAAAGATTTAAAAGTAAAAGTTGCTTGATGAGAAAAAGAAATATTAAAATGAGTTTCTTTAAAGTTTGAACTTTGAAAAAATTATTGTTTACTTTGAAAAAATTGAAGTGGTAAATCTACACTTAGTAGTTTTTTAATGTGACATCCTAAATATGAATATATATCAGGATCTGTAAAATTAAATTGAGAAAATTTATTAGAACTAAATCCAGAGGAAAGAAGTGTTAAATGATTATTTCTTTCATTCCAAAATGTACCTGAAATTAAAGGTATTAAATTAAGTGAATATTTAAGAACTATTTATAATATTAATTTAAAAAATAATTCACCAGAAGTAAAAGAACTATCACCATTCATATTTAAAAGGTTTATAAAAAAACAATTAATAGAACTTGATATAAATGAAAAATTTTTAGATAGAGAATTAAATGTATGATTTTCAGGTTGAGAGAAAAGAAAGATTGAGATACTTCAAATGAAACTTATCTGACCAAAGTACATAATATTAGATGAAATTGATTCTGGTTTAGATTTAGATGCTTTCAGGACTATTGCTGAAATGTTAAAAGCATTAAGTAATAATGAAAATACATTAATTATAATTACACATTATTTTAAAATATTGGAATTTATAGATGTAGACAAAGTTTATGTTATGAAAGATGGTAATATAATGAAAGAGGGTAATAGTAGCTTAGCTAAAGAAATAAGTGAAAATGGATTTAATGATTTATAAAAAAATATGTCAAACAAAAAACAAGAATCAGTAATTGTGTCAGATACTTGGAATTTTTCAGATTCTAATATACAGTATACTAATAAAATTATAAAATGAATTAATGAGGATGTTGTTAGACAAATTAGCTTGGCTAATAATGAACCTTCATTTATGCTTGAGTTTAGACTTAAAGCTTTAAAAATCTTTCAAGAGAAGGAGTTACCAAAATGGTGACCAGATTTGTCTAAATTAGATTTAGATGAGATTTATTATTATGCAAAACCTGAGGGAGCATGAGCTAAACAATCTTGGGATGATGTACCAGATGATATAAAAAATACATTTGATAGACTTTGAATACCAGAAGCTGAAAAAGAAAGTTTAGCTTGAGTATGAGCTCAATATGATAGTGAGGTAGTATATCATAGTTTAAAAGAAGAATTAGTTAAACAATGAGTAATATTTGATGATACTAGTATTGCAGTTAATAAATATCCAGAATTAATTAAAAAATATTTTGCTAAATCTATACCAATTAGTGATCATAAATTTGCTGCATTGCATTATGCTGTTTGGTCATGAGGTACATTTTTATATGTACCTAAATGAGTAAAAATTTCAGAACCTCTTCAATCATATTTTAGAATGAATAAGAAATCAGGTGGACAATTTGAACATACTATTATTATTATAGAAGATGAAGCAGATGCTCATTATATAGAATGATGTAGTGCTCCAAAATATGATGAAATATCACTTCATGCAGGTTGAGTAGAAATATATGTATGAAAAAATGCAAATTTTAGATATTCATCAGTAGAGAACTGGAGTTTGGATACTTATAATTTAAATACAAAAAGAGCAATTGTAGAAGAAAATTGATATATGGAATGGGTATGAGGAAATATGTGAAGTTGAGTAACTATGCTTTACCCTTGTAGTATATTAAAATGAGATAATTCAAAAACAGATATGTTAGGACTTGCTTTTGCAAATGCTAAACAAAATCAAGATATAGGTTGAAAAGTAATTCATATTTGAAAAAATACATCTTCAAATTTACTGTCTAAGTCTTTGTCTAAATGAGGTGGTATTTCTACTTATAGGTGATTAGTAGACATAAAAGCTAGTGCGATTTGAGCTGTGTCTAAGATAGATTGTGATGCATTACTTTTAGATAATTTATCTGTAAGTGATACTGTTCCACAAATAAATGTAATGAACTCTGATTCAATAGTTTGACATGAAGCTTCAGCTTGAAAAATAAGTGAGGAAGAATTATTTTATTTACAATCAAGGTGAATAAAAGAGGAAGAAGCAACTGGTATGATAGTAAATTGATTTTTATCACCAATTATGAAGGAATTACCACTTGAATATGCTAGTGAAATGAATGTATTAATTGCTATGGAGTTTGAATGAGGATTTTAATTAAAATATAAAAATGTTTAAAATAGATAAAAAAACTATTAATGATTTAATAGAAAGAAAAGTAGAAAAAATACTTGTATTTTTTTATGATGCATGATGTGCAGGTACTAAAGTAGATATTACTGAAAATTTTGAAATAAGTGATATTCATGAAAAACTAGATCTTAATACTAGTTTTGATATTTATGTAGAAAAAAAAGATAAAGAAAAATTTAATGGTGCTACTATTACTAAAACTATTACATCTGATCATACTTGAGACGAAAAAATTAGATATATTTTTTCTAATGAAAAAGTAAAAGATAGGTGTGGTTGCTGAAGTAGCTTTAGCTTTGATAAAAAAGAAATTAAAATTGATTTAAACAAGCTGAAAGATATGAAATTTAATTTTAAAAAATAAAAATGAATATAAATAAAAATTGATTTTATAAATTATCTGAATTTAAAAGTGAAAATATTATTATTGAAGATAACTTAGTAGTATCACTTTTTGATGATTTAAATAATAATATAGAAATAAATATTTGAGAAAATTCAAAAGTAGAATTTTATTCAGTTTTAGAAAATAGAGAAGATTTTAGAATTAATTTTATTCAAAATAAAAATAATTCTACTTTAAAAGTTAATTATTTACTTCTATCTAAAGATGATGTTAAATTAAAATCTAAAATATATTCTGAATTATCTGCTGATTTTACTAAGTCAAATATACATATTATATCTATTATTTGAAGTGATTGATTTATAGATTTAGATTGAATTATACAAATAAACGAATGAATAAAAAAAGTAGATGCAAATTTAGTAGAAGATAATTTATTTTTATGAAATAGTTGAAAAATAAAATGAATTCCTACTTTGCTTGTTAGGAGTGATGATGTAAAAGCAAGTCATGCCTGTCGTATGGAGAGAATAAGTGATGAAAAATTATTTTATCTTAGGAGTAGATGAATAGATAGAGGAAATGCATTATCTGTAATGATAGAAGCAAAAATTAAAAGTTTATTTTCTTGCCTTTCTATGTTAGATAATGATTTTTATGAAGAATTAATGGAAAGTATTATAGAAAAAATAAAATAGTTGAAATTACTATTTTAAATAGTATATTTAGCATAATATACTATTTAAAATAAATAATGACTATTAAAATAAAATATATAATTATTGCTATATTAGCATTTATAGCAATATGAAATTCTTTTTATTTAGCATATGATTGGTTGTTTTCTGTTGAAAATACAGTTAATATATATGCTCAAATATGAAAAGTAGCAAATGAATGATCAAAGTTTTGTGATATAAATGAGCTTTTCTCTTGTTCTAAAGTAACAAGTAGTGAGTATTCACAATTATTTTGAATTCCTTTTTCTATTTTTTCAATATTTAATTTTATATTAATATTTATTTTATCAATATTTTGAATAATAAAAAAGGAAACTATTAAATATATTACTATTATAACTTGATTGTGAGTAATATTTAATTTTTATCTTTTTTATCTAGAAATATTTGTTATAAAAGCATTCTGTCCAGTTTGTATTTGAATCTCTATTTCATTATTTTCTATATTCTTTATTTCTTTAAGTTCTAGTTTGAAATGTACAACGAAACAATAACATATTATTCAAAAAATCCTTTTAATAAGTTTGAAATGGATAATTTTGATGTTGAATATTTTGAAGAAAATGAGGTATGTTGAGATGATTTAAAAATATTCTTAAAAATTAGAGATAATTTTATAGAAAATTGGAGTTTTACTTGAGATACAGCTATAATTACAACTGCTTGTTGATGAGTTTATTGAGAAAGTATTATATGAATGTGATTAGATGAGGTTTTAGAGTTAAATTATACTTATATAGTAGAATTAATAGAAGATGAAGTTAGTGATAGGAGAAAGAAAGCATCTGTTCTAGCTTTACTTACTACTAGGAATGCTATTCATAAATACCTTGATGATTGAATAGTTGAAGACTTTGATGACGTAATACCTAATTAAAAACTATGTTAAAAATTTCAAAAAAATGATGATATGCATTAAAAGCTACTATATATATTGCTGAAAATAATAATGAATTAATAAAAATTTCTGATCTTTCAAATAATTTAAATATTTCTGAATCATTACTTAGGAGAATTATTTCTGATTTAGATAAATCTGGAATACTTATGACTATAAAAGGTAGGGTAGGATGAGTTAAATTAGGATTAGATATTAAAAATATTTCAGTTTATGATATTTTAAATTCAGTATGAGAAGAGCTATGAATATCAAATTGTACAAAATGATTAATGTGTGAAAATCTTAATAATTGTAGTACTACTGATTTATTTTGAAATTTACAAAAAAGTTTTAATTGAATATTAAAATTACAAACTCTTGAAAAAATAATCAAATAAAAAAGCTAATATTAAATATTAGCTTTTTTATTTGATTATTATGCTTCGTCTTTAGACATATCAATTTTAATTGATGGTCCCATAGCATCACATATAAATACTGAATTTATATATTTTCCTTTAGCACCAGTTGGTTTAACTTCTTCAATAGTTTTTAAGAAGTATTCTAAGTTTTCTTCTAATTTTTTAGCACCAAATGATAATTTACCGAATACAGCATGAACATTACCTTGTTTATCAGTTTTGAATTCAAATTTACCTGCAGCAATTTCTTTTATTGCAGAAGTTAAATCTGGAGTAACTGTACCAGCTTTTGGATTTGGCATTAAACCTTTAGGTCCTAGAACTCTAGCAATTTTACCTAAATGTCTCATCATAGTTGGAGTAGCTACACAAACGTCAAAATCTAATTTAGTATTACCAGCAGCAATATCATCAATTAATTCGATACCACCAGCAATAGTTGCACCAGCAGCTTTTAATTCGTCAGCATTACCATCAGTAAATGCACAAACACTTGAAGTTTTACCAGAACCATTTGGTAATGAAATAGTAGTTCTGATTAATTGATCAGCATGTTTAGTATCAAGATTTAAGTTAAAATGAATTTCAACAGTAGGATCAAATTTAACTGTATTAGTTTTTTCTAATAATTCTACTGCTTCTTTAACTGTATAAGCCATTTCTGAGTTAATTAACTCAACAGCTTTATTATATTTTTTACCTCTTGCCATTGTATATAATGTTTAATAAATAAAGGTTTTAGCGACGGAATTTAATCAACGTCTTCCTTTTCAGGTAGCGGAATTATATATAAAAAAAATAAAAAGTAAAATTTTTTTACTTCTTATTTTTTTAATTTACTTTTTAATACTTTATCTACTGGATCATAACCTCATTTATTCCAAGGCATACATCTCATAATTCTAAATATTCATTTAAATGAACCTTTTAAAGCTCATTTTTTTTCTACTGCCTCTATCATATATTCACTACAAGAGGGTATATGTTGACAATAAGGAGGATTATTTTTTGCCCAGAAACTATGATCAGGAGAAAGGTACTTTTGATATTGTGTGACTATTTTTATAATAGTTTTTTGAAATATGTTCATAATTTAAAGAAAGGAATTATACTCCCTTTTTCAAAGGGAATACCCGAAGGGGGGAGGGATTAGAATTTTAGTCCACAAAAAAACTTCTATAATTATAGAAGTTTTTTATTATTTAACAAATTTAACAATATTTGAAAATACAGTTGGATTTGAAATAGCTAAGTTTGATAATACTTTTCTATTTAAATTAACTTTTTTAGTATATAAAGCATTAATTAATTTAGAATAAGTAGTACCATTATCTCTAGAAGCAATATTGATTCTTACTGTCCAAAGTCTTCTAAAATCTCTTTTTTTTCTTTTTCTACCAATGAATGAATTTTGACCTGCTTTCATCCAAGCGTTTTTAGCTCTTGAGAATACTCTAGAGCTTAAAAGTCTGTAACCTTTAGTTGCTTTAAGTAGACTTTTATGTCTTTTTCTAGTCATTAGACCTCTTTTAACTCTAACCATCTTTAGTTTTTAGTTTATAATAAAATTAATATTTTTTGCTTATGCAAAAGGTAATTGTTGTCTGATTTTTTTGTTTTCTGCTTTCGCTACAATTAAACCATATTTATTTCTTCCTTTAGATTTTGAAGATTTATTACTTAGTAAATGTCTTTTCCAAGCCTTAGCTAGTTTAAATTTACCTTTAGCAGTAACTTTAACTCTCTTTTTTACTCAACTTCTTGTTTTTAAAGTCATTGTTCTTTAATTACAGTATATAAATTATTTAATTGGTTTTAACATAGCAATGAAAGTATTTCAATTTTTTCTTACAGTTCATTCAAGTTTATATATTTCAGATAAACTTTCAACAAATGTATTCATTTTTTCAGCTGCTAATGCTGAATAATGATTTTCTCTTCATCTTAACATTAAAGTAACTTTAAGTGGATGATGAAGTGCTCAAAATTTTTCAGCTGCTTTTTTTCTAATACCTAAATCATGATCTCAAATTTTATAAGTAATTCTTATAGTTTTTAAATCAGGAGTTTTAGATTGTTGTTTTTGTTTACTAGCTTGTTTTTTAACTCTGTATAAATGTTTTCAATAATCTAACATTTTAACAATAGTAACATCTCAATTTTTTCAAATTTCCATTAAATCTAATTCTTTTTCTTTAGCCATTACTTTAGCTTCAGATAAAGGCATTTCACCAAGATTTTCACCTTCGTCAGTGATAATTTGAACTGTTCTAGCTCTAATCTTATCATTTAATGCATTTTTTTTATCTTTCAATTTAATTTAGTTTAATAATTAAGATAATTCTTTAATCATTCTAACAAATTTAGCTTTTTTTCTAGATCCGTTATTTTTGTGAATTATATTTTTTTTCACTAATTTATCAATAATAGATTGTAATCATGATTTAACATTTTTACCGTCTTTATCTTTTTTGTTAATTAAGATTTCTTTAGCAGCTTTAGCGTCTTTTGCTTTAATTGCAGCTTCAAATGCTACTCTAGCTTCTCTAAATAAAGCTCTGAAATGATCATTTCTAGCTTTATTTTTATGATTTTGTCTTAATTGTTTTTTAGCTGATGCGATTAATGGCATAAAAATAATTGTTTAAATATAAAATTGTTTTTTGATTAAATAGGCATATTTGAGGATAGGCTTATTTAAATCAGTCTTCTTCGTGCGAGAAGTATATGGATTGAATAGCAATAGTCAAATGTTTTTTTAAAGAATGTAACTTTCAAAGTTAAAATGTCACCTTTTTACAAAATAGAAATGTCACCTATAAATATGATAAAATAATTAGAAATAATTATTAATCATAACTAATATGACTAACTACATAAAAATGACAAATA
>Ga0256840_1003048_pt1 | contig 13964 bp, 11 predicted proteins | sample 355202metaG_FD_185969 | JGI IMG/M metagenome (GOLD analysis project Ga0256840, IMG submission 185969) | Hydrothermal vent microbial communities from Mid Atlantic Ridge, Atlantic Ocean - 355-202 | ecosystem: Environmental > Aquatic > Marine > Hydrothermal vents | place: Atlantic Ocean: Mid...
TTTATCGTTAAAAATAATGAAGCTTTGTTAAGCACTTCTAATGACTTGGTTACAGCTTTTGAAAAATCAAATGCAGATTTAGACTACTTAAGTAAGTTCAGACTACGTGTGGTAAATATAGCAGGTAGACAGAGAATGCTTATTCAGAAGATGACCAAAGAAAAACTACTGGTACATGAACTGAAAGATGCGTCATATAAAGAGAAGTTAAAGAAGAGTATAGATCTTTTTGACACTTCACTTACTACATTAATCAATGGTGATAAAGACAATAATATCTCTAAACCTACAGATGCTGAGTTAAAAGGAGAGTATGATAAAGTTGCAAAGCTTTGGTCTAAACTAAAGCCACTGTTTAAAAGAGATGAACTCTGCTGTTAAAATGGCTGAGACAGTTTTAGAGTATTAATCTTTTTACTTTCCCATTAATATAATGGGAAAGTAGTCGTTTATGAAAGTTTTTGGTCAGCGTATTGGTCGGCTGCAACTTTATAGGTAGGATCATCCTCTTCGTAAGTACAGAAAGGTCCAGCTGTTGTTAAAATCTTTTTACAGTCATTAGCAAGATGTCTAAGGGTAAGTTTCTTTCCAGATTTTTTATACTTTTCTGTTAGAGCATCAATCGCTTCTGCTCCTGAACTGTCCATAACCCTAGCATTTTTAAAGTCAATGATTACCTCATCTGGGTCATTTTCTATATCGAACTGCTCTGTAAATGATGCAACAGAAGCAAAAAATAGTGGTCCATCTAAGCAATAGACTTTTTTACCATCTTCACTCTCTTCAACTCGTGAATGAATTTTTGCATGTTCCCACGCAAATACCAATGCAGAGATAACAATACCTGCAATAACAGCAATAGCCAAGTCAGCAAATACCGTAATAATGGTTACAGCAAAAAGAACAAAGGCATCTGCTTTTGGCATGTGTTTGATTCTTCTTAAACTAGAGAACTCAAAAGTACCAATACTTACCATGAACATAATACCGATAAGTACAGCCACAGGAACAGCAGAGATAACAGGGAAGAAACTAACTACTAGAATAAGCAGTAAAACAGCAGCGACAAATGATGAGAGACGACCCAAGCCACCTGAAGAGTAGTTAATGATACTTTGACCAATCATTGCACAACCTGCCATACCACCAAATGAACCAGAACAAACGTTACCGATACCTTGAGCAACACACTCTTTGTTTCCTGAACCTTTTGTTCCACTCATTTCGTCCAGTACTGAGAGGGTAAGAAGTGACTCTATAAGTCCAACCATCGCTACTAAGAATGCAGTAGGTAAAATGATGTACATAGATGCAGCAGTAAAGAGAGAAGTTTCAGGCATCATAAAATGAGGAAGGGGAATAGAAGTTATTTCTCCAAAGAGTTGACCTACAAGTTTTGTCTCTGTACCTGTAAAGTAGATAAGCAAAGTAAGACCAATAATAGCAATCAGACCAGCAGGAATAGCTTTGGTTACTTTTGGTAAGTAGTACATTATGAGCATGGTAGCAGCAATAAGTGCATACATGATATAGTTTTCAGAGAAAGAGTTTTGTACGGTTTCTATCCAAGAGAGGTTTTCAGCATTGGCAGGAGCCAAGAACTTAAACTGTGCCAAGGCAATCACAATAGCTAAACCATTTACAAAACCAAACATTGCAGGTTGAGGAACAAGACGGATAAATTTACCCATTTTAAGAAGCCCGACAGCTATCTGGAAGAGACCAGCAAAGATTGAGGCTAAGAGTATGTGATGGAGTATCATCATGGAGAGTGCTTCTGCATCGAGTTCAGGGAAAAGAGCTTTAACAGACACACCCATAGAGACAAAAACAATGGCAACAGCACCAGTGGCACCAGAAATCATACCTGGTTTACCACCAAGTAGAGAGGTTACAAGCCCGATGATAAATGCAGCATACAAACCAACCATAGGGTTAACCCCTGCAATGGCTGAAAATGCAATGGCTTCAGGGATGAGGGCGACTGCCACCAATGCCCCTGAAAGAACATCATTTTTTATGTTTTGTGTAGAGTAATTTTGGAGATTAATCACATAAATTCCTTCGTGAAATATTTTCGGAATTTTATCATAGTTGGACTAAATTGTAGGGTGTAGTTGCCGAGACCCTAAAAGAACCTCGGAAGTGGAGATTTTTAGTCCCACAAAGATGAAATAAAATTTATTTCACTTCATACTCTATAGAAGAGGCTTGGCTAAAGTTTGGAACATTATCATAGGTAAATACTGCAAAGTATTTTCCCATTTTTGTTGAACCAAAATTGTCAAAAGTATAGTTGTCCAAGCCAGCATAAATTTTTACACCATCAAATGGACTTTTTGGTGTATGCCAACGGTTTCTAACGACATAGTACCCTATAAGGTCATCGTCGGCTACTTTATCCCAAGTTATTTTGACCAATTTGTTTTCAACAAATGTTTTGAGGTTCACTGGTGATGGAAGAGGGTGTTTTCTTCTTTTGATGTACTTCACCATAAGCTTGGCAGCCTTTTTACCTTCATGAGCCCAGTTAATGACATGGTTACGAGAGAGTACAGAGGTTGGACGAATGATAAACTTTGCTTCATCGCCATGACGTTGTTTCTCTTCAAGGGCCAGTTTTGAGAAGTGGTCAAATATAAAGTGATGCTCTTTTTTAGAACCCAATTCAGAAGAGCTTACTTCATAACCAATAAATTCAATACGCTCTCTCTCTTTAATGTCCTGATAGGTAAACTCTTCTAAATCTATAAACTCTACGTTATAACGAATGTCTACTTTGTTTTTAACGGTTGAGGTATTGTTTATCTGTATCCATGCATCGGTGATAATGGATTCATCTGGATCAGGAAGAGAGGTGAGGTCAAATGACATATAGGCATATATTTTTTCATCATCTTTGTTAAATCCACAACTCATGACTTCGTGTGTTATCTCATCTGGAGCAATGGTCATGGAATTTTGTAAGTTGATGGTTATCTCTTTACTTGGGACGGTGTATTTAATGTCAATGGATGGTCTATAGTGCAGTCCTCCACCTTCATTTCCATACCCCAAATCAAAAACCATAATCTGTGAGTCACGTCCTACCGGTAGGGTGGTTGGACCTGCTAGTTTGAGGGTTATTTTACCCTTTTTTAGCTCTTTTTGAATCATATCGTTTTCAAACTCATTACAGTCCCAATGAGACCAGATACCCTGTGTTAATTTCTCTGAAGCGATACTTGTACCAATGGTCTTGATATGCTTTGCATTATGCACTTGATTAAAGTCACGTATGTTGGCAACGGTGTCTTGATCGATAATAGAGAGTGACCACTCACCAAATTTTTCAATTTTAGCAGAGACACGATTGAGAGGATAGAGAGAGACTTTTGTGTCTAAAATAATGGCATCTTTAGGAATACTTTTTAAATCAAATGTCATGACCCCATAAGAGATACCTCTGCCTTCACTAATTCCAACTTTTAAAGAATTCACGCCAAAGTGTCCATGATTTGCTTCTATGGACTTCTCTGCCACATACCCCACATCGGAAGCATGAGGGAAAATGGTTCGTGAAAATTCATGCTCATCTAAGAGTGTTTTTAACTTCACTTTTGGAGCATAAGGTGACTTGGTTTTTGAGAGTTTGTTGACAGCTCTAATGTAGTAAAAGTACATGGTGCCACTCTCTAGGTTTTCATCAACAAAGTGTCGGTTAGAAGTTATACCAATAAGTGATGACTCGTTACAAGCCATTTTGTTGTTTAAATTTCTATAAATCTCAAAATAGACATTGTGGTTCTCTTCATACTCCCAACCTAAACTACAGTCGTTATATGAATAGGAGTTTATATGGAAGTTCTCTACACGTTTAGGTGCTGCTTGACCATAGTTTTTTGCTTCACCAAAGGCATAGAGTAGTGCAGGAATGTTCTCTTTAACTGATTCGGACATGTTTTGAATGTAGTCAGGTATGTTACGCGTTCCAACCTCTACAACAATAGCAATGATACCTTTAGAGTAGTAGTACTCACGACCTGAACCTGAAATAAGTTTTGTAGGTGGTTTCCCACGGTTTATTCCATATTGCCGACCTGTCACCTTATGAATATGGTAGTTCATGTTGGCACAAAGGGCATTCATATCGGTTCCTTCTATTTCACTCTCATGGTTAAATTTATGAGCAGGAAAGAAAACATTACCTTGCGAGTGATAATCTAAAGCAATGGTAATGTTCTCATGTTCATCAACAAATTTTTTAATGGCTTGTGTTTCTGGTTCTGAAAAAGGTTCTGGACCAGAGTGAACATTACTTGAAGTATTGTTTGACTTTCTGTAACCTACAGAGAAGTTACGGTTAAGGTCAACACCAAAGGTTCCATCACCATTGTCACGTCTGTTTTTTCTCCAAAACGAGAAGTGTTTACGGCTGTATTCAAATCCATCAGGGTTTAGACATGGCACGAGGTATAGTGTGTTTTGACTCAATGTTTCTAATATTTGAGGATTATTTTCGTAGTTTCTAAGAAGGTAGTCAATAAATTCAACACCCAACTCATGACCAATCCACTCACGGGCATGAGCTGTACCTGTGTAGAGTAAGGCAGGTTTTAAATGAGCATAAGCAACATTTAGAGAGATGGTAGCCAGCAAAATGTCTCGACCTTCCCATGTGGTACCGATATTTTCTACACTGATAATATTTGGATATTTTTCGACACACTCTTGAAGAAAAGCACAGCTCTCTTCATAAGATTTGTATTGTTGTTTCATAGATTATTTCCCCTATGGTTGATTGATGAAATTTTAACAAATTGTAACCTATTTAGAGTTTAATGAACGGGGTATGACTGTTTATGTAAATAAATATGAAATCTCTTTACCTATATCAATGAATAGTGTCCCTTAAAATGTCCCTAAACTATTGACCTATTTCATAGTTTAAGTTATACTGTAAGTATGAAAAAGTTTTATAGACCTCCTTATACCATTACTACTAAAATACTTAACCTTACAACGCAGATAACAGAAGAGATAACCAAAATAGAGTTGGATAAAAAGTATGCCATAACACCAAAGCTTCGTCGAGAAAATCATATTAAGACACTTGCTGGTACTTTAGAGATAGAGGGGAATTTTTTAGGTGAAGAGAAAATCACAGCCATACTTGATGGTAAAAGAGTTTTTGGTACGAACCTTGAACTTGCTGAGGTGGAAGGAACCATCAATGCCTATAGAGAGTTGGAGAGTTACACTTTTTATAAACTCAAAGACCTTTTAAAGGCACATAGCCTTTTAATGAAAGGTATTTTAATTTCAGCTGGAAGTTTTAGGTCAGTTATGGTAGGTGTTGGGAAGCATGTAGCACCTTCCCCTATTGTTTTACCACATCTTATGCAAGAACTTTTTGAGTGGTTAGAGAAGAGCGATGAGCATCCTCTTATTAAGTCTTGTGTGTTTCATTATGAGTTTGAGTTTATACACCCTTTTGCAGATGGAAATGGTCGTATAGGTAGACTTTGGCAATCGGTTATTTTATATCGGTGGAAAAAGGTTTTTAATGCTTTGCCTACGGAGAGCATTATCAGAGACAATCAAGAAGAGTATTATAAAGCCATAGAACGTTCAACAGAGATGGGTGAAAGCACAGTGTTTATAGAGTTTATGTTGGAAGTGATTTTAAGTACGATATCCAATGTCCCTAAAAGTGTCTCTAAAAATGTCCCTAAAGATAGAGTTCTGTTAATTTTAGAAAAAATAAAGGAAAATCCATCTATAACCGTAAAAGAGTTGGCTTTGCTTCTGGATGTTAATGAAAAGACGGTTAAACGTGATATTGAGAAGTTAAAAGAGGAAGACAAAGTTCAGAGAATAGGTAGTGCAAGAAAAGGAAAATGGGAAGTTATAAGTTAAAAAACACCTCTTTATTTCACTTTTAAGTAATATTCCAAAATGAAAATATATTTCAAGAAAAGCATCTATCGAGCAGGGTAGCTCGATAGATTAGAACTTACGCTTTAAATTCTTCCCAAGCAGTAAGAATTTTTTCAATCATTTTAGTGTTGATACCTTTTACATTTTCTAATGCTCTAGGTTCCACTTCTAAAATAGCAACAAGCTCAGCATGGTCGAAAAGATCTAAAATTTTCTTTAATTTTTTCCCACTTAAACCTTTAATAGAAAGAAGCAGGGCTTCTAACTCTTCATTTGAAATTTCAATAGCAGGAGCAGCTTCGTCACCACTTACTTCAGGAGCTTCTTCTTTTTTAAGAGCAGGTACTTTCATGGATTTAATGCTTTTAAGTGGAAACTTGTCTTGGTAGTTCCACTTTTCACTTGGCCACTCTTCAAATGTTCTCTCTTTAACATCAAACATTTTATAAACAGAATCAAGCTCGTGATTAAAGACTTCTCCATCACCATGCATTCTTTTCTTTTTACCAAAGTAAGCACCATCATAAGAAGCGTTATATTCACCAAAAGTAATGTGTCTCATGGTTCTAAGTAAATCTGGAGAGATTTTACTCAACTCTTCCCAGTTAAACATAGGCATATGAGGCTTTCTAAATCTACCTTTGCTTAGACTCCACATGATGTACTGACCAATCCAGTCTCTGATGTATGGGAAGGCAGCAAATGCAGTAGCACACTCTAAGATACGAACTTTACCATCTTTTCCGTAAGCAACGTCACATGCCCAGTATTCAGCATTTGCAGCTTTTGAAACTTTTACAGCCAGGTCTAGAACATTTTTAGGAACATTCATGTAGTCCATCTCTCCACCTTGGCTTGTGTTGGTTAACCACTCACCTTCAGGAGCTCTTCTCCAAAATGCACATACAGGCTTATGTCCAATGAGCATTACACGAATATCAGCTTCCATTGGTACAAAATCTTGAAAATACATTGGGTGGTATTTTTTGTTCTCATACAACTCTTTTGCTTCTCTATATGAATCCACTTTATGAACAAAGTAACCACCATAGTTAGATGGACCATAAGATTTTTTAACAATTTTTGGATATTCTGTTTTCTTTAAAAACTTGTCTGCATTTGCTCTGTTGTAGTAGACATATGTTTTTGGAATTGGCAGGTCATATTTCCATGCAAAACGGGTTACATTCTCTTTTGACTTGTTTGAAAACTGAGTATCAAGAGAGGGAATAAACCGAACGTGAGGAAGCTCTCTAGCAATCTCTCTAAATGTCTCATAAGCAGTTGCAGGAACATTACCGATAAGTACATCGATTTTTTTCTTTTTAACCTCTTTAATAAATCTCTCTTTGTCTTTTCCCCAGTGGTAGGTTACTGTCTCTATTTTGTTTGGCCATCCCTTGAAGTTTGAGTGGTCAAAAAATCTTAATACGTAGTCTAGGTATAAAAATCCTAATTTTGGTAGTTCCTTGTTGCTTAAGCCCATTGTGTTGTTATCCTTTGTTGTGTGATGAATTATTTTTGTTTTTTTGTTTTCTTATCAATTAAATCAACAATTAAGTCGATTTTTTTGTCATTAAAGTTCAGTCCAATTTTCTCTTGTTCTGGTGTTGCAAATGCTGGAATTCCATTTACTTCTAATACTACATACTCCTCTTTTTCTTGATCGTAAATAATGTCAATACCTGCTATATCTGCACCACAAGCCTTAGCAGCTTTTGTTGCTACTTCAATGATTTTATCATTTGGCTCTCTCATAAAGACAGAACCTCCTGAAGTAATGTTTGTTCTCCAGTCATCTCCACCTGCTTTACGTCCATAACAACCTACAAATTTTCCATCAACAATATCAACTCTAAAATCGGTATTATCATATTTTATGAATTTTTCAACAAATACTTCACGGATATTACTTTGGTTTAGTGTTGGCATCAATGCACGAAGGCTATCTGCATCTTCTATTTTGCTAAGACCAGCACCACCCCAACCATTGGTTGGTTTATAAACCATACCTTTCCATTTCTTTAAAATTTTCTGTAGCTCAATGTGTGCTTCATCACGATGAAAAAGTCTATAATCAGCTGTATTTACACCAGCATTTCTCAATACAAAAGAGGTGTGAAATTTATCTTCTGTCAAGGCAAATGAATTATAAGAGTTAATCATTGGAATTATACGATTAAGTGCTTGGTACAGATAAGTTTGGTAAATGGTTTGTTCTCCAGCATTATAAGAGAAAAAGAGGTCAAGTTCATTTAGCTTTATATCTTTATTTTTGTGTTCATACCAAATATTTGAATTTTTAGCTGTTGCATCACGTAGATTGATGTCATCTACTACTTTTATGTCACGCTCTTTTAATTTTTTAATGATTTTTTTACCAATAGCTTCCCCACCACCATTTTTATAAAGCCACATACCTATTTTTCGTTTTTCTGCCATTTCCATTCTTCCTTTTAAATTTATTTTTTAAAATTGTTTAAACTCTTGATGATGTATTAAAATGGTACTCATCAAATTGATTCGTTGTTCAAAAGAGCTTTTTAATGCTTTTTCATTTACTGTATGGTCACCATCACCAAAAGGACCAAAACCATCGAGTGTTGTAACCCCTTGTGCTGCTACAATGTTGGCATCACTTACACCACCACGTTGTTCAGTTGGAACCATTGTGCCTGATAAATTTTCTATTTTTTTGATTAGAGTTAACTGCTCATCGTTGGCTTCCATTACATCTCTTTGAATGAGTCCAGAAAGTGTTGCTTTTGTTCCCTTTATGTAAGAAGTGTTTGTAATCTCTTCTAGTGCATGTAAAAGTCTGTCTCGCTCAGAGTTTTGCGTGTAACGCAGTTCTAAAAGAAGTTCAGCTGTAGGGGAGATGGTATTGGCACCAATTCCCCCTGTGATTTTTCCTACGTTTACGGTGGTACCAATTTTTAAATTAGTGAGTTTTGTAAGTTCCATTAATTTATGTGCTGCTTCTAGGTTAGCATTGATTCCTTCTTCATAACGTACACCAGCATGAGCAGCTTTACCTTCAATGCTGATGGTAAACGTTCCCACACCTTTACGACCTGTTACCACTTCAAGTTTTTCTCCTGCTGCTTCAAAAACAAAACATACATCATAATCTTTTGCAATCTTTGAACTGAGCTCTTTACTGTCGTCTGAACCTGTCTCTTCATCTGAAACGAGTAAGAAATCAATATTTTCTATTTTTCCATTTCTCTCATAAACATTACGTAGGGCTTGTAGGGCAACCATATTCCCACCCTTCATGTCACATACCCCTGGTCCATAAATCCACTCTTCATCTTCTGAGTAGTGTTCAAATTTACCTTGAGGAAAAACAGTATCATTATGACCTAAAAATAAAATTTTTGTACCTTCTGTTTTTGGAGTAATATAGAGATTGTGATTACCAATATCTTCTCGTGTATAACAGATATTTTCAAAACCCAAATCATCTAACCAAGAGGTCATTAATTTAGAGATTTCATCTACTCCTGCTTTATTTCCAGTGTAAGAATTAATGTCGATTATTGTTTTAAGATCAGTTAAATATGTCATATTTTTTTCTTTGGTTTAATTTTACTATATGTGTGGTAATTGTGAAATTATAGCAGTCAAGTCCCAAAAAAAAGATAAATTTCTATGAAATATTTCAAATTTTTTTTAATAAACCTTTAAATATTATTTAATCAATTGAATATAGTAACTAAAATTAATAAAAAATTAATAAATTAAATATTATTGATTGTTAAAGAAGCAAAAATTAACAATAAGTTGGTGATAATTGCTTCTTTAAAATTAAAGGAATATATACATGAGAAAAACAAAAATAGTTATAACCCTTGGCCCAGCAACCTCCTCTTCAGATATGATAAAAACACTTATTACTAAAGGGGTAAATGTTTTTAGATTAAACTTCTCTCATGGTGATTATGAAACCCATGGAAATAATATAAAACGTATACGACAAGTTTCTAAAGCGTTAAACAAAGAGGTAGCGATACTGCAAGACATCTCTGGCCCTAAAGTACGTATAGGAGAGATAGAAGGTGTATTGAAACTTAAAAAGGGAGAGACCCTAAAATTGGCAAAAGAGAAGAATGATGCTGATGAGTACACGTTATCTCTCTCTTATCCTTTAATCATTGATATGGTCAATATAGGTGAAGAGGTCTTTTTTGCAGATGGAACCCTTCAAACGCTTGTTGTTAATAAATCTAAAAATCATTTAGAGCTTGAACTTCTAAATAATGGAGAGTTAACCTCTAAAAAAGGGGTAAATTTTCCGAAGACAAAACTTTCTCTCTCAGCCATTACTCAAAAAGATGAAGAGGATTTAGCATTTGGTGCCAAAAATGATGTAGATATGGTTGCACTTTCATTTGTACAAAATAGAGAAGATATTTTAAAAGCACGTGCGATTATGGAAAAATATAACTTTGACCCATTTGTGGTCTCGAAAATAGAGACAGGGGAAGCGATCATTAACTTAAAAGATATTTTAACCGTTTCAGATGGGGTAATGGTTGCCAGAGGAGATTTGGGTGCAGAGTTTGGCGTAACAAAACTTCCTCGTATTCAAAAACATATTTTATCGGTAGCCAATGAGATGAATAAACCTTCTATAACAGCAACACAGATGCTAACAAGTATGAAAGAGAACCCTTTTCCTACCAGGGCAGAGGTGAGTGACATAGCCAATGCTGTCTACGATGGAACAGATGCTGTAATGCTGAGTGATGAAACGACCGTTGGAAAGTTTCCTTTAGAGGCTGTTGATATACTGCACAATACAATAAAAGATGTTGAGATAGATTATGCTTACTTTAAAGAGTTTAGAACCATAGATAAATCTGATGCTGTCTCCAAGTCAGCTGTAGAGCTGGCGAAAAACTTAGACAAGGAGGCATTGGTACCCTTTACCACCTCTGGTATGTCTGCACAGACCCTTTCTAAATACCGACCGAAGCAGAGTATTTATGCTGTCTCTCACAGTATGAAAACACATAGAAGGTTAAGTTTGGTTTGGGGTGTTCATCCACTCTTTGTTATGAGTGAAGTAAAGAATCCTACAAAGTTAATATATGACTTTGTTAAAAAAATATTAGATGAGGGACGTGTATCTACAGAGAAACGTTTTATTGTAACGATAGGTTCAACCACGGGAAAAAAAGGAACAACCAATTTAATTCGGTTGCTCAACAAAGAAGGAATGGAAGCCGTATTGGCTTCAGAGTTTTAAAGACTATAAGTTAGTCTGAGAGAAAAGGGAGCCTTGAAGGATAGTTTTTCCTGTAGATGTTCTCTCTAGACTTGGATTATACTTCTGTATAAACATAGCAAAATCTTTTGCTGTTTCACATCCATAGGCTATTGCCATCTTCATAAGTTTACTATTGTTTTTAGGGTTCATTTCTATTACCTACTTTAATATTAATTGATATATTATAAGTATTAAAAGATAAGTAGATACTTAAAAATATATAAAGTATATATTTGGTGTTAAACTCTTATGCTAAAACTAATAAAATATATTTTATTATATTAGTTAATAACGATTAGACCATAAAAATAAACGGAATGTAATGATGAGATTTTATATTTAATTTCACTTTTAAGTAATATTCCATTTAAAAAAAATCAACCTAAGCTACTAAAAAAGAGGGTAAAACTACAACAATTGTCCAGCCAAATAACCACTAGCAAATGACCATTGTAGGTTGTAGCCACCACAAGGACCATCTAAGTTCATGACTTCACCACAGAAGTAAAGACCTTCTATCTTTTTACTTTTCATATTATTAGGGTCTATCTCTTTTAGGGAAACTCCTCCACGGGTAATCATTGCCATTTTAAAGCCGTCGTGTCCATTAAAACTGTTAATGGTGTCCATGCAAGCAGTTTTATGAGTTTGTCTCGTGTTAGACCTGCAAGTTTGCCCAAGGTAAGTTCAGGAGAGGCATTAGCAAGGTTACAAAGCTCTATAGCAACAGACCTTGGAAGCAGTGTCGCTACAAGTGAGCCTGTGGTATGCGTAGGTTTTTTACTCAACTCATTTTTAAAGTGTGTACGAATTTGCTCTTCATTCATTCCCTTGGTTAAGTTCATTAACAAGGGTACTTCATCAAACTTAGAGAGCAGTGGTGTAATCTCTCGTGAAAAGTCCAAAACAACCGGTCCTCTGATTCCATTTTTAGTAAATATTAGGTCACCTATGGCATGAAGTTTTTTATATTTTTTAATATTAACACGCAGTTCAACCTTTGCTATGGTATCGGCACGACAGTTTGCACCCCAATGCTCTTTTGTTTTAAGTGGCATCATGGCAGGGTGGAGTTCTGTTATTTTGTGTCCTACTGATTCTGCCAAAGGGTAGCCATCTCCCTCAGCACCTAAAACAGGGTAGCCCATGCCTCCAGAAGCAATGATGATATTGTCAGCCCTGAAAGTTTCGCTTTGCGTTGTGACCCCTGTAATATGAAGATTATTGTGTTCAAGAGAGATAACTTTTTGATTACAAAGTACAGTGACACCAAGCTGTTCCATCTCACGCTCTAGACCTTCTATAATAGAGCTGGCATTGTGTCCCACAGGAAAAATACGAAAACCATCGGGTGCATGAGTCTCAACGCCAATGGTCTTAAAAAATATTTGTAACTCTTTATGATCTAAAACTTCTAATGCAGGGGTCATAAAACGACCCTCCCGACCAAAACGAGACATAAACTCATCATTAGAGAGGGTATTGGTTAAGTTACAGCGTCCACCACCTGTGGCTTTTAGCTTGGAACCTATTTTAGGTAGCTTTTCTAAGAGGAGTACTTTTTGACCATTTTTTGTAGCTGTTATGGCAGCCATCATTCCTGCTGCACCAGCACCGATTATAATTAGTGTGTATTTATTCATACCGTAGTATATACTATTTTTTAGAAAAGTCGCTACATGAGTATTTTTATCTAAAATTTAAGTTCTACTTAGTATAGTTATTGTCACATTTATATCACAACATTGATACACCAAATAGAACAAGGTTGAATAATGAAATTAGTAGAACTAGAATTGAAATATAAGTATAGGTTTTCGGAATTTTTTACAAAGCTATGGAATGATGGCATGATAGATTGGATGGGTGGTCGAACGACAGCATTTTCTGCTGATGAAAATTGGGAAAAAACAATTTATCCACTTATAAAAGAGCATCCACCCATCTTGTTACATACAGGTGGTTTTGACTTTGAGATGCTTACGGCTGATGATATACTAAACTTTAAATTTGATGAGTTCTGGGACTTAGACAATCATAAATTTATCCCTTTTGCAAAAACAGAAGAGGGTGCTACCTATGCCTTTTATAAAAACATAAAAACCAAAGGTGAGAGTGCCATAGTTTGTATTTGGAACGATATGAATGAGACTGAAATATTGGCAAAAAACTTTGAAGATTTTATCTTTAGAAAAATGTTAGAAGCAGTGTATGATGTAGATAAGGATGATCTCAAAGGTGATTATAAAAAAGATGGTTTTGCAGGTTATCGAGCTGATATATTAAAAGATTTAAAAACAATTATTCCTTACTTAAAAGATGAGTATGCAACAATACTAAATGAGGTGTATAATAGAGAAGAAGTATCAGAAAGTTCTTTCTCCTTTAGTTTAGTAAGTCAAGAAGAAGTAGGTAGATTAATCCAAACACATTTAGCGTTTACAGAGTTAAACTCTGTATTTGAACATGAAATTTCTTAATTTCACTTTTAAGTAATATTCCTGTTTTTTTTAAAATTTAACCTATCAAACTCCATAAAATTCAAGCGAATAAAAAAGTGTTTACTTCTTGGCTGTCATTAAAAAAACGCCATAACTTGCTTGAGGTTTATCAATTACATTGGCTGTACAAAACGCAATATCTTTATCGTATTGGCTATAGCCTGTGCACTTTTTACGCGTTTGCTCTTAGCGTCCCAATAAAAAGGGTTCATTATATATGTCTAGAATTGTACTATTTTTATATAACTCTTGCATTAAAAATTTAAAAA
>Ga0256840_1003049_pt1 | contig 13963 bp, 15 predicted proteins | sample 355202metaG_FD_185969 | JGI IMG/M metagenome (GOLD analysis project Ga0256840, IMG submission 185969) | Hydrothermal vent microbial communities from Mid Atlantic Ridge, Atlantic Ocean - 355-202 | ecosystem: Environmental > Aquatic > Marine > Hydrothermal vents | place: Atlantic Ocean: Mid...
GATAGCTTATCATATAAAGAGAGGTGAAAATGTAGAATAATAATTATTCCGAATAATAATGAATTTCTTCTTTCTCATCTTTTAGCCACAATTCTTTTTTACTTAGGCGCATTATTGTATAAAAATCAATTTGCTCTTCACCTGCAGCATTAAAATTTAAACGAATTTGATTGTCGCCGATAAATTCCCAGTTACCGGTAATAGTCGTTTGGCTTTCTCCGTATATAATTGTTTGATTATAAGTACCGTCTTTTGAAAATTCAAAAGTCCATCCTTCAAAATCAGCCGAATGTTCAATACCATCCGATAAATTTATGCTGTATTCAACTTTCCATATTCGCGAAATTCTTTTGTTTTTCGATAATAAACTGATTTTTGGACCTTCTTCAAATTTAGAGCAAGAAAAAAGTAAAATTGTGCTTAGAAACACAATATACAAAGTGTTTTTTTGTTTTATCATAGTAAAATGAAAACGTTTAAAATTATTTTTACAGTATGTTTATGTTCAAAAATAATAAAATCTTGATGAATTAACAATTTTTAATTATTTGCCTTTTGTCAAAGCAAACAAATTATTATACTTTTGGCAGCTATAAAAAGTAAGGGCTTAAACATTTATCAAAAGATATTTTAAAGAATGGACAAAAATACAATTACACTTTTTGTATATGGTGGATTACTAAAGGGTATGACTCTATCACCATTTATTGAAGGGGCAAAATATCTGGGACCTGCTTTTATTAAAGCAAAAATTTATTTTCTTGGTCAGTTTCCCGGAATTGTTCAGGGTGATGATATTGTTTTTGGCGAGTTATATGAACTGGATAGAAAAGAATTACCTGCTTTGGATAAAATTGAGGATTATCATCCGGACAATATTGAAAAATCTTCTTATATACGCAAAAAGGTTGAGGTAAATACTTTACCCGGTAAAACAAAAATTATCGCCGAAGCTTATTTTTACAATCGCAGCATAGAAAAAGAGCACATTTATATTCCACATGGTGATTATCGCCGCTTTATTTATGAGGAAGAAAAAGAAAACTGTTGGCTTATTAACAGTGTAGTAGGAGCTAAAACAAATGGAGTTTTTAAAGACTTAGAACAAAACTTAATTGTTAAAACAGGTACGCTCCAATTTATTGACTCCAAAAAATCCAATGGGAGTATAAGCCTGAAACAGGAGAAGATACATTTAATACAATTGGATAAACCACAGTTTGAAATAATTAATACAATTAGCAAAAAAAACAATGAATACCTAAGTGTAAGCGTTCCTTTTTATGATGAAACCGGTAACATAGATGTTGCAATAGCCGTTTTTAAAACTTTAGCTTAGTATTTTTATTGGGTTTGCGTTTTTTTTTTAAATTTACAAAAAAAAATAAAAACCATGATAAAAATTAATGTTGCAAATAAAGACTTTACGCTTGATTTTACAAAAAACGGCTCCTTTGCAAAAGGAACCATTAATAGCCATGAATTTCAAGCTGATATTTTAAGCATTGACCAAAATAACTTCCATATACTAAAAGATAATAAATCATACAATATTGAAATTTCGGAAATTGATAAAGAAGCAAAAATATTAAAGCTGAAAATTAACGGAAAAAATTTTTCAGTACACGCATTGAGCGAATTAGATATTTTGCTTAAAGAAATGGGCATGGATAATTTATCGGCAAAAAAAATGAAAGAACTAAAAGCGCCAATGCCCGGATTAGTTCTGGATGTATTAGTAAAAGAAGGTGATGAAATAAAAGAAGGTGATAAATTGCTGGTTTTGGAAGCCATGAAGATGGAAAATAATTTAAAAGCTGAGACTGATGCAAAAATTAAAACCGTGAAATGCAAAAAAGGACAAGCCGTTGAAAAAAATGAGCTACTTATTGTTTTTGAGTAATTTGTTATTGCATTTATGCTTTTTTAATCCTAAACTTTCAAAAGTGAACTGAATAGATACTACAATTAGATTTTAAAGGATTTATACACATGTATTTAAGGCAAAAAGTTATTATTGCTATTTTATTACTCACACACGCTCTATTTATTAGTGCACAAACAGACAGTTTATTACACAAGATTGCTTCGAGCACCGATAATAAAGAAAAAGTTTGGCTATATATTGATTTAAGTTCGATTACCCCCCAAGATGATTCCATTAATAAAATGGCTTATGCCGATACAGCTTTATTTTTGGCTAATCAACTTAATGAAATTGAACTCATTATAGCAGCAAGAGCCAATAAAGCAAGTGTTTTGCGAAAATATGATGATTATAATCATGCTTTACGTTATTACTTATCTGCTATTCAGTTAGCCGAACAAACAAACAGCTCTGATAAGCTGGCTGATTTATACTATGATATAGGAACTTTGTACTATAGAGTGGACAGTTTTCAACAATCACTTGGGGCACATAAAAAAGCACTACTTATCAGCAAATCAAAAAACGATACATTAGGCATTCTAAAATCAGAACAAGCTGTTGCTGTAATGTTATGGCGAATGGGAAAACTAAAAGAAGCTGAAAAACATTATTTAATATCATTAGATATAGCGAAAGCTAAAAAAGACAGTACCATTTTGACAAATATTGTGAATAGTTTAGGTGCCGTATATTGGGGATACGGCAACTTTCATTCAGCCTTAAAGTATTTTAATGAAGCTGCTCAATTGTCCAATGCGTCCGGTAACTATAAAAAATTAAGCCTGATAATGAGTAATATAGGACTTATTTATTTTGAATGGGGTGAACTGGATAAAGCGATGAGTGAATTTAAAGAGGCATTGGAAGTTGCAAAAAAAGAAGATTATATTTACAGTATTGCCTATGCTTATGTTAATATAGGTGAAGTTTATCTGAAATTAAAAGAATATGAATATGCCCGTGCATATTACGATAGCGCATTGGTAAATTATAAGAAAATATCCAAAAAAATCGGGATGGCTTTTAGTTACCGTAATATTGGAAAAGCTTATATGTTGATGCAGAACTATGGGCAAGCAGTAAAATATTATAATTTAGCTATAAATACTGCCAAAGAGGTAAATACACGGCATCATTGGGCATTAGCTTTGCAAGGATTAGCACAAACCTATTTTGAATTAAATAAATACGCTCCGGCAAAAAAATATGCTTTTGAATGTCTGAAAATAAGTAAAGAAGAAAATTATAAAGATATTATTAAAGATATTTATTTTTTGCTTTCCGATATTGCCGAAAAAGAGCATAATTTATTGGATGCTCTGATATTTTACAAAAAAGCAAGTGCTTTAAAAGATAGTGTTTTTAACGAAAGTCATGGTAAACAAATAGCTGAAATGCAGGCTAAATATGAAATAGAAAAAGCAGAAAGAGAAAATGCTATTTTAAAAAAAGAGGAACAAGTGAAAAACTTGGAAATAAAAGCAAAACAAAATAAAATTCGCTTACAAAGTATTTTTTTAAGCATTTTACTCATTGTTTTAGCTATTACCGGAATTTTGGTGTTGAAACTTTTGCAAACAAGAAAAAAACTTTTGGATAGTCAAAAATTACTACTCGAAAAAAATGAACGAATTAATCATCAAAAAGAAGAGCTATTTGTTCAAAGTAAAAACCTTACCGAAATAAATCTCTTATTAAACGAGCGTACAGTTCAGCTTGAGAAAAAAACCCTGCAGTTGCAAAAAAATATCAAAGAATTAGAAAAAGCAACACAGTTTAAAAATAAAATGTTTTCAATCATTGGTCATGATTTGCGTGGCCCTTTAGGTACAATAAACTCAGTAATAAGTTTAGCCCTTAATAAAGAACTTAGCGAGGAAAACCGTGAAAAACTACTTAATTCCGTAAAAGACAGTTCTGTATCTGCCTTTAATCTTCTGGAAAATCTTTTAACTTGGGCAAATAATGAACAAGGGAAAATTAATTTTGAGCCTCAAAACATAAATTTAAAAAATGTTGTACAAGAAAGCTATGATTTATTATTTGAAACAGCAAAAAAGAAATCGATTAATTTTAACATAGCCATTGAAGATAATTGTTGGGTGCGTGCCGATTATAATATGCTGGATACTATTTTTAGAAATTTATTGTCAAATGCAATAAAGTTTTCATACGAAAACAGTAAAATAGATATTTCGGCTAAAACTATGGGTGAATTTGTTGATATATCTGTCCGTGACTATGGGGTGGGTATGAACGAAGAAGAATTAAAATATGCACTTGATAAGGATATTAATTTTTCAAGTTTTGGCACCAAACAAGAAAAAGGTACCGGCATAGGTTTGCAACTTTGCTTTGAGTTTATTAAAGCAAACGGAGGGATATTCCGTATTGAAAGTGAAAAAGGAAAAGGAACAAATTTTATTTTTTCATTGCCCAAAGCGAATAAGTGAACATCTTACTTGAAAATATTTTTTTTAGGAACCGTGGCAATAAAATTTTTTAGATAAAAAGGTTCAAAGTACGCAACATCTACAAAATTTTCTTCACGAAAAGCTGTATCAGAAAGCGGAGCCAAATATTTGGCACTACAAACATGATTATCAATAAATAAAGCATTGGGGTGTGCGATTGTTTTTTTACATTTTTTAGCTCCGTTTCCGCAAAAAACAACTTGCCTTTCGTTTAAAATGTCTAAATAAGAGTTTTTTTCAATAATATCTGCCGAAATATCCGATTTCTGCACATTAAGCGTATCAAAAAATGCAGTATAAACTTCCATTCTACGGGCATCAATCATTGGGCATATCCATGCATCACGCTTAATTAGTTTATTAGGCTCTTGGGTAATACCAAATGCTATGCTCTGCAAAGTACTTATTGCAATAAGCGGTAAATCAGCTGCATAAGCCAAACCTTTTGCCGCCGAAACACCTATGCGTAAACCGGTGTATGAGCCCGGCCCCATGCTCACGGCAATTGCGTCAAAATTTTTAACTTTTAACTGATTTTCTTTTAATAATTCATCAATAAACACAGTTAAAAGTTTTGCATGCGATAAACCTTCAAAATTTTCTTTCAAGGCAATTACTTGCCCGTTTTTTGAAAAACTAACCGAACAAACTTCGGTAGCTGTTTCTATATTTAATATTAACGACATTCTTTTTTGGATTATTATTTTGCAAAAATACGACAAAAAAAGAAATTTTATCAAATAAGAACCATTTTTCCAACATAAGATAATTAGCTTTGTACTGCATATTGATAAACTAAAATCATCAAACCAACTCGTATGAAGAAGATAATGAACTTTATTAAGCCATACATTTTCATCACGGTAGGCTTATTTATTTTTGCATTTGGTTGGACTGCCTTTTTAATCCCTTCCGAAATAATCGGTGGTGGTATTAGCGGTTTGGGTTCGCTAATTTATTTTGCTACCGGTTTTGAAGTAGGTTATACCAATTTGTTGGTAAACATAGTTTTGGTGCTAATTGCAATACGTATTCTTGGTGCTCATTTCGGCATTAATACTATTTACGGAATATTGGTTAGCTCTTTCTTTTTTATCGTTCTACAAAACCTAATTTCAAAGCCCTTGGTAAACGATGCTTTTATGGCAGCACTAATTGGTGGCGGATTAAGTGGAGTTGGTGTGGGTATCGCATTTATGCATGGTGGGAATGCCGGTGGAACGGATATTATTGCATTAATTATCAATAAATATAAAAATATCAGCCCCGGCAGGGTTTTTCTTTATATTGATGTGGTGGTAATTGCATCTTCTTGGTTTCTTTTTCACGATGTAGAAAAAATTGTGTACGGATATGTAGTTATGGCAGTAGCATCTTATAGCGTTGATTTGGTTTTAGATGGAAGCAAACAATCCTTTCAAATAATGATTTATTCGCGTTACAGTAAAATAATTGCCGAACGTATTTCTGAGGAAGTAGGCAGAGGAGTTACCTGTTTGAAAGCATACGGTTGGTACAGTAAAAAAGATATTGAAGTAGTAATGGTAATTGCTCGTAAAACAGACAAACAACATATTTTAAAAATTGTTCAAGAAACCGATGATCGTGCATTTATTTCAGTGGCAAAAGTTATGGGTGTTTTCGGGCATAATTTTGAAGAAATACGATTGTAAGAATTTTTTCGTATTTTTAAGCTGAATTACGCATTATTCAGCTTAAGTTTTTAAACTTGTAAACTATGAAAATGAAAAAAAATATAAACCGATTATTTTTTATTATTCTGATTTTTTCAACCGGCTCTTTACATGCCCAACAATTTACCGGCGGATTAATTACAGGGCTTAGTGCCAGCCAAATTGATGGTGATACACAAGGTGGTTACGATAAATTAGGTTTTTATGCAGGATTTTCCGTTGAACGGGATTTGGGAAATGTTATAGGCATAAAATCGGAACTGTATTATATAACCAAAGGAGCTAAAGAAAATATTAACGGAGTGGAAATATTTAAAACCAAACTATCGTACATTGAGTTGCCGGTAATGCTTAAAATTATGCCGGTAAAACATGTTGAGTTAGATTTAGGCTTGGCTTTTTCTTATCTGATTAAAGCAAGAATGTGGAGCTTGGGCGAAGAATACCCCGAAGGTGTTGTGGATGTTAAAGATACTCAATTTAGTGCAATCGCATCGGGAAGTTATTTTTTTACCGATAAAACGGCTTTTAATGTTCGTTTTGATTATAGTTTTTTGCCCATTAAAAACAATCCGAACTGGTACAGCAATAATTTGAGTTTTGGAATAATCTATTTATTTAATTAGCATGAAGCTACTTCATACATCCGATTGGCATTTGGGCAAAAAACTGGATACTTTTAGCCGCTTTGACGAACAAGAAGCAGTGTTAAATGAAATCACTACTATTGCCCACAACGAAAAAGTGGATGCAATACTTATTGCCGGCGATTTGTTCGATACTTTTAATCCGCCTGTTGAAGCGGTTGAACTTTTTTACCGGACATTAAAAAACTTAAGTCGCGGAGGCACTTGTCCTGTAATTGCTATTGCCGGAAATCATGACTCCCCCGATCGAATTGAAGCCCCCGACCCCTTAGCGCGTGAACTGGCAATTATCTTAGCAGGATATCCGATTACCAAAATACGTCCCTTTAAAAATGAATCAGGAGTAGAACTTTTACAAAGCAAAGCCGGATTTATTGAACTGAAACTGCCCCATTACGATTATCCTTTACGAATAATATTAAATCCGTACGCCAATCAATTTCGGATGAAAAAGTACTTAGATATTCAGGACGAAGAAATTGAATTACGAAACCTTTTGCAAAGCAACTGGCAAAAAATTGCCGATGAACATTGCGACAATAAAGGAGTGAATATTTTGCTTTCGCACATGTTTTTTACCCAAAAAGGTACGAAACTACAGGAAGAACCCGATGATGAAAAATCAATTTTACATATTGGCGGAGTGCAAGCCTTATATCCCGAAAATATCCCTTCACAAATTCAGTATGCAGCCATAGGACATTTGCACCGCAAACAAATCATAAGCCTTGAACCTTGTCCTGTAGTTTATTCAGGAAGTCCGGTTTCGTATAGTTTTAGCGAAGCTAATCAAGAAAAGTATGTTCAAATTATTGATGTAGCGCCGGATAAAAAAGCAAAAATTTCGCATGTCGCTTTAAAATCCGGCAGGAAATTAGTACGTAAAACTTTTGATGACATTGATAAAGCTGTAGAATGGCTTACCGAACATCAAGAAAACTTAATTGAATTAACTATTGAAAGCGATAATTATTTAACTGCAGAAGAACGTAAACAATTAAAAAATGCACATCCGTACATTATTAATATTATCCCCAAAGTAAAATCAGCAGCGAATATACGGGGGGAAATGAATAATATTGATATTAATAAAAATATAGAAGAACTGTTTGCGGATTATTTTCATCATAAAAAAGGACAAATGCCCAATAAAGATTTAATAGATTTATTTAAAGAAATACAAGGGAAATAATAAGGGATAAAAATAAACAAAATAAATTTCTCGATAATTTTAGTATATTTACTAATCAAAACTTAAATACTTTAAAGTAATGAAACATTTATTTATAATTGCATTATTGTTTTTCATAGGTACAACGGCTTGTAAAACAACTCAAAAAGTAAAACAAAATCCACGAAGTACTATAGAAACAGCCCTTCCGGATATGATTAAAATGATGGAAACCGAAAATTATACGACTTTTTTTAATACCTATGTTTACCCCGATGATTTAGAGCAGATGACTCAAAAAAAATCATTAGAAGAATTAATAAAGTATTTTGTAGAGAACGGGAAAGCTGAAAACTTGTTAAATGCATTAAAAGCTGCTCAAAAACTTAGCCCGTTTTATAACGAAACAAAAGATGAGGCAATTTATAAAAAAGAACCTACCGGTTTAAAAAAAGATTTAATTTTAAAAAAATTAAATGGTTTTTGGTACATCGCAAATTAAATAAATCATGGCATCAACAAACACTAAGCTTTGGTATTTAGAAAATTTTAACCTTTTTAAAGGGATGAAACCCGATGAAATGAAACGCGTAGAAAAAATGACGCGAATGCAAACCATTCAAAAAGGACAATTTATTTACTATCCGGAAACTCCTTCATCATCCGTATTTTTTTTAAAAAAAGGAAGGGTGAAAATTGTTAGTTATACTGAGGAAGGTAAAGAAATAATAAAAAAAATACTATGGCCCGGTGATATATTTGGCGAATTGGGTTTAATTGACGAAGATTCAAAACGCAGTGATTTTTCGCAAGCCATGGACGATGATGTTCTGATTTGTGCTATGGGAAAAGAAGAAATGGTGCAAATGATGAGTATGAATCCGAAACTCAACTTAAAGGTGATGAAAATAATTGGTTTACGCCTTCGTAGAGTAGAACGCAGAGTAGAATCACTCATTGGTAAAAGTGCGCGTACGCGCCTTATTGAATTTATCAAAGAACTTGCCGAAGAAAGAGGAAAAAAAGTTGGAACAGAAATACTTGTTAAACATCATTTAACACATCAGGACATAGCCAGTTTAAATGCTATTTCAAGGCAAAAAACAACAGCTATCCTCAATGAGCTCCGCGATGAAAACCTTATTGCTTTTGACCGCAACAGTTTTTTAATAAGAGATTTAGAAAAGTTAAAGTAGATTTATATTTTTTCTTTATTCAGTACCTTTATTTTATCAATCAAAACAGGTATTCCTTGATAAATCAGATAAGAACTTCCAATAATTGTTAATTTTTCTTAATTTCGGCATTCATTTTAGTACAGTTCACAGAAAATTAGCAATATTGTAAAAAAATATATTTATGAACGGAAATCAATTCAGACCGGGAGGGTTCAAAATATTACCGCCTGTAGTTAAAAACTTACTTATAATCAACACTTTGGCTTTTCTTGCTTATTTTAGCTTATATAATAGCATGGGGATTGATTTAAACGATTTATTCGGGCTGCATTTTATGGGTTCTGAAAAATTTGAGCCTTACCAATTTATTACCTATATGTTTATGCACGGTAGTTTTGGGCATTTGTTTTTTAATATGTTTGCTCTTTGGATGTTTGGAAATACATTGGAAAACTACTGGGGACCTAAACGTTTTCTTATTTACTATTTTATAACCGGTTTTGGAGCTGCCTTAACGCATTATACCATAGTATATTTTGATATGAGCCCGGTTTTGGCATCAATTGACCATTTTTTGGCAAATCCCAGTCTTGAAGCATTTAAAACTTTTATGGAATCTTCAAATTTTAGAGTTGCTTCCTACGATATTCAAAATCATTACACACAATTTTTAAATAATTACAATCATTTGGTGGCAACCGAACCCAACAAAGCATTGCAACAAGCCATTTATTTTATGAATCAATACCGGGCTGATTATATGAATGCTCCTTTAATTGTCGGTGCTTCCGGAGCTGTTTTCGGTTTATTATTAGCCTTTGGAATGACTTGGCCTAATTCGGTAATTTATCTGTATTTTGCCATTCCGATAAAAACAAAATATTTTGTAATTATGTATGGTGCTTTAGAACTTTGGTCAGGGCTTTCCAATAATCCTCATGATAATGTTGCACATTTTGCACACTTGGGCGGAATGTTGTTCGGAATTATTATGATTTTATTGTGGCGGAAAAATCAAAACAACCGCTGGCTGACATAATGGCATTTTTTTTACGCAGGTAAGATTTTTGTTATTATCTTGATAAAAAATATAAAAAATTATGTTTGAAGAAGTTAAAAGAATGTATTATAGCGGTAATATAATTATCCGGCTTATTTTTATTAATGTTGCCGTATTCTTATTAATTAATATTATCGGTCTGTTTAGTTTCTTGTTTACAGGCGCCGGTGCAGAAAGTTTAGGACTTATTGACTGGTTAGCGGTACCTGCTGATTTAGGTAAATTATTGTATAGACCTTGGACACTAATCACCTATGCTTTTTTGCATTACGATTTTTTGCATATTTTATTTAATATGCTTTGGCTGTACTGGTTTGGCAAAATATTTTTAGAATTTTTAAGTTCCAAACAATTATTAAATGTATATCTTCTTGGCGGGATAAGTGGGGCTGCTTTATACATACTTGCCTATAATGTTTTTCCGGCTTTTTCACAGTCAGTACCCTATTCTTATGCTTTGGGAGCATCTGCTGCTGTATATGCGGTAGTAATTGCCATTGCTGCGTTTGTGCCGGACTACAGTATTATTTTGATGTTTATCGGGCGTGTACAAATTAAATATATTGCCATTTTTGTTGTAGTTTTGGATTTATTAAGTATTAGCGGAGGAAATGCCGGCGGACATATAGCGCACCTTGGTGGAGCTTTGTTTGGGTTTTTATTTGCTACGCAAATAAAAAGTGGTTCGGATATTACCGCATGGTTTGGCAAATTTACCAATGATATTGCATCTTGGTTTAAAGCAAAGCCCAAAATGCGTGTTACCGAAAATAAATTTAAGAATAAACCCGCTTCCGATATTGAGTATAATCAACAAAAAGCGGTTAATCAAGAAGTTATTGATAAGATTTTAGAAAAAATATCCAAAAGCGGATATAATAGTTTGACCAAAAAAGAAAAAGAAATTTTGTTTAAAATGAGTAATAAAAAATAAATTATTACTTTTGTTAAAAAAAAATACGAAAATGGCAAAAAAAGAGCAAGAACCTAAAGTAGAATTTGCACTTGGCAAAGAAAACTATAAATACTTAATTATTGGCTTTACGATAATTATCATTGGTTTTTTGTTAATGATGGGAGGTGGCTCAAAAGACCCGAATGTATTTAATGCCGATGAATTATTCAGTTTCAGAAGAATTGTACTTGCTCCTGTTGTTGTATTGTTTGGCTTTATGTTTGAAATTTGGGCGATTATGAAAAAACCAAAAGAATAGTTTTATTTGATAAATTTATAAATTAGCCCTGACACACTTTGAAATCTCTGTCAGGGCTTCTGTATTTTTGATATTATGGATTGGATAGAAGCATTAATTCTGGGAATAATTCAAGGTTTAACTGAATTTTTACCCGTTAGCAGCAGCGGTCATTTAGAGATTGGAAAAGCAATACTTGGCGTAAAAGCTACGGACAGTTTAGTTTTTACGGTAGTAGTTCACGGAGCAACGGTTTTAAGCACCATTGTGGTTTTTCGTAAGGAAATTTGGGACTTAATTCGTGGTTTTTTTCGTTTTCAAATGAACGAAGAAACGCATTATATTTTTAAAATTGCTGTTTCGATGATACCCGTCGGTATTGTGGGTTTATTTTTTAAAGATGAGGTGGAGGGTTTGTTTACCGGTAATCTTTTACTTGTCGGCTTAATGTTAATTTTAACAGCCGCTTTGTTAGCGTTTACCTATTATGCCAAAGCACGTGATAAAAATATTTCCTATAAAGATGCCTTTATTATTGGAGTAGCACAAGCTATTGCCGTTATTCCCGGAGTTTCGCGTTCAGGTTCAACCATCTCAACAGGTTTATTATTGGGGAATAATAAAGAAAAAACTGCACGTTTTTCCTTCTTGATGGTTTTAATTCCAATCATCGGTGCTAACCTGAAAGATTTATTTGATGGCAGTATGGCTGCATCTGAAAATATTAGTTCTACCATTCTTATTGTTGGGTTTTTAGCAGCTTTTATTTCCGGTTTATTAGCATGTTCATGGATGATTAATATTGTAAAAAAAGGCAAATTGATTTATTTTGCCCTTTACTGTTTAATTGTTGGTTCAATAGCCGTAGGATATGCTTTAATGAATTAGTTCAACTTCATATCCGGTATGTTTTCTGATGTTGAGTACAAATCCGTTTTCAAAAATCAGATATTGACCTTTTATACCTGTTAGTTTCCCTTTAAATTCGGGTGTTTTATCAAAATTTACACTTTTTACCTTTGTGGGATATTGTTCTACAGGATAGCTGATTTCAGTAATTTCATCATCTTCGGTAATATATCCTTGTAATTCTTCATCCAACAACTCCCAAGCTTTTTGCTTTTCTTCTTCAAGGTCTATATCTGCCGGATATTTATTTTTAAGCATTTTTTGCCAGCTTGTTTTATCGCTTAAATAGGGTTTTAAAGCTACTTCAATTACGCCGGCTGTGTGCCGGTTAGGAGTAAGTGCCAATTTAATGGCTTTTGCAGCTCCTTGATCAATCCATCGGGTTGGAATTTGTGAGCTGCGGGTTACTCCAACTTTTAATCCGCTGGAAACGGCAAGGTAAACATAATGGTCTGTTAAGCAATTTTTTTCCGACCATTCCATGTCGCGTGCAATACCTTCATGTGCACGGCAAAGTTCCGGTTTCATGATGCACTCGGCAGCTTCGGGGGCTGTTAAAAAACAAGAATAGCAAAATCCTTGACTAAACGATTTATTGGTTTTTTTTCCGCAAGATTTACAATAAATTGCACCGGAGAAAATAAATTCAAGTTCTTTACCAATTAAGTTATTCATTTCGATTAGCTCATTCCCAATCGGTAAAATATATTGAACCGGTTGTTCAAGCCGGCTTTGCATTTTATTTAAAGTTCCTTTCATTATATTTTTTTATGATATTCACCACAAATTTAGTTAATTTTAATTATACTAAAGTTTCGCTGTTTCTAATATTTTAATAACAAGATAGTTAATAATGATATATACTCTATTATATATAGCATAATAAGTTAAACATGTTTGTTTTATAATAATGTATCCAAAATGTGCATAAATGCAATTATGGGCTGAAAGTCCATGTTATACTAACTTGTGGGCAACGCCCCAAGTTGTTGCAATACGCTTACCCCTTGTCCGCCGGCTGGAGGACGCAGATTAATTGTTTTACTTTTAACCCAAAGCTCCGCTTTGGGTTAGTATAACCAGCTCTTTCAGAGCGATAATATTATATAAAATTATCTGCGAAACTTAAGTAATTATATTTTAAAAACATACAGCAACAGTCTGATAATGAGTAGTTATCAATAGCCGTAGGCTAAAGCCTACGGAAAAAAAGCTGATGCACAAATTAATATGTGTTTTGTCGATACTGTAATTATTATCACTAAAATTTGCCGCTCTTCACCAAAGGTTGAAAAATTAAATCTTAAAATGCTTTTTCGTTAAAAATCGTACCGGAAAATACGAAGCAATTAAACCGATTAATAATACAACAAGCAGCACCGAAACAAAATCACCAAGTTTCATCTCCACAGGATAATATTGAACTACAAAAGCTTGCGGTAGCTCAACTATACCTATGGTATCTTGCAACCAACAAATTACATAACCAAAAACCAAACCGATAATTGCCCCGATAAAAGCAATCATCCAACCTTCAAAAAGAAAAATTTTACGGATTAATGATTTTTCCGCCCCCAAATGCTGTAAGGTAAAAATGTCTTTCTTTTTATCGATAATCAGCATAGTAAGTGAACCGGTAAGATTAAAAGAAGCAATAATCAGAATGAAAGAAAATATTAAAAAAATAGCCCATTTTTCCGATTTCAT
>Ga0256840_1003050_pt1 | contig 13955 bp, 11 predicted proteins | sample 355202metaG_FD_185969 | JGI IMG/M metagenome (GOLD analysis project Ga0256840, IMG submission 185969) | Hydrothermal vent microbial communities from Mid Atlantic Ridge, Atlantic Ocean - 355-202 | ecosystem: Environmental > Aquatic > Marine > Hydrothermal vents | place: Atlantic Ocean: Mid...
TCATATATTGCAAGGTTTATACTGCAATATATGAAAAATCTTGCATTTAAACACAATAAAATAATAGAATTATATGAGTTATTTTATTGATTGTTAGTTAATTGTGTAGTATTTAAGGAGCGACTAAATATAGCTCACAAATTTGTTGAAATTAGAAAGAAAAAAGTTGAAATTTATTAAATGGTAAATTTTTGTGGTTTTTTAACCTTGAAATTTAACTGTATGAATAATGCAGGTTAAATCTATTTAGCGCATTTCAAAATTGAATTGGTATAAGAAAAAGGGTAAAAATTTTGATTGCAATTTAGGTCGTACTCAGGTTTATAACTTGTGGTATATTTAATCTTTCAAGATATATTGAGGCAATTGTTCCTTCCATAAAAAGTAAATCTAAAATACTAAGATTTGTTAGAAAATTATATTTCGTATCAAAAACTTGTCTGTATTTTGGCAAATCAAATTCTGTTCTGTTTTTGGCATTTACAAGAAATCGATAATCTGCTTTATACTCTTTATGGTAGTCTTCTGTTTTAAGTATTTTTTTTTGCTCCTCTAGCAAATTCATGATTACATCAAAAGTTTTAAAATTTAAATCGATTAAAAATGTTTCTTTTTTTGAGAAAATAGCTTGTAAATCGTCTATGTAATATTCAAAAAAAGGAGATGAATTATATGCGGAATGTAATGTTTTTAAATGTGCTAATTGCCAATTAAAACTATAATCAATCTTTATGTCTTTTGTAAATTGTTTTCCTGTTTTTTTTTGAATTGGTACATTGAGAGTTTGTTTCCCATTAGCTCCATATACATAGCATCTATTTCTATAGGTTTGTTTTTGGTAATTATCAAAGACCTCAAAAACAATGGTATCCGACTGTATAATTATTGCGTATTGCAATATCGATGAAAAATACGTTGGATGAAATACCATAACTTTTAAATTCGATGTTAAAAACAGAGATTTTAATCTTTTATTTTTTTCTTTTTAAGAAAACCATATCCAAAATAAAGAATCAAGAATCCAATAAAATAATTTAGGTAAGATACTGGTTTCCCATCTCCACCAACCGTTGTAAATAAACGTTCTTTTCGCACTCTTTTGTTTATCGCATCCCAACTAAACCATATAAAAACTGGTTTTCCAACGACATGGTCAAATGGTGTAAATCCCCAATAACGAGCATCTAATGAATTTTGTCTGTTATCTCCCATCATCCAATAATAATCTTGCTTAAACGTATACTGTGTTATTTTTTTACCATTTACAAAAAAATCATTTCCATTTTCAGCAAAACTTATTCCTTCGTATCTTTTTAATAAATCTCTATAAAAGGGAATTGTTTTTCTGTTTAATTCTACTGTTTCTCCTTTTTTTGGTATGTTTATTGGTCCAAAATTATCGATTGACCATGGATATTGTGGATCATGTGGGAATATATCTTTATCATATTCTCCACTTGGTGTTAATTTTTTCTTTACACTTCGAACTTTTGGATTGTTTTTTAATCTAGTTGCATTTTTTTCATCTAAATTAAATAATAATTCTCCAAAATTATTACGTCTTGCCTCTCCTTCTCTTACATGATATGTTTTTAATAAAGGGATAGGATCTACATTTTCTTTTAATTTTACCACATAATAAAATTGTGGTTTTGCTCTATCTGGCATAATGGATAGTTTATCATTAATGTAAATATCACCATTTTTAATTTCAAACTTCTGTCCAGCAATAGCAACACATCTTTTTACATAATTCGTTTTTTTATCTATTGGTTTATAGGTAAATTCGCCTGATTTATCTCCCCACATTGTCTTTAATGTATCTGCTGGCCAATTAAAAACAACAATATCGTTCGTTTTTATTTTTTGCAAAGCTGGTAATCTAAAATAGGGCAATTGGAATCTTTTATCTTTTATATGAGATGCTTTTCCTGAAAAAGGGATGGAATCGTGTACCATTGGCAATGCTAAAGGGGTCATTGGTGTTCTGGCTCCGTAATGAAACTTACTTACAAACAGATAATCTCCTATTAGTAATGATTTTTCTAATGATGAAGTTGGTATTGTATATGGTCGCATAAAATAAGTATGCACTAAGGTTGCAGCTACTATTGCAAACAAAATGGCACTTGTCCAACTTGTCACATTTTTTAAGATAACTTCTTTATCTAATCCAACATATTTTGTTTTACTATCAAAATTAATATAAACCAAAAATAATCCTAAAGATACTATTGTAAATAATGTATATCGTTTTTTTCGGTAATTAAATACATGAAGAAACTCATATACTAGTACCAATATCATAATGTTACCAACAACTGGTATAAATAATAAAATTATCCACCATTTTGGTCTTTTGATAATATCTAGAACTACCACATAGTTATAAATTGGCACATAAGCTTCCCAAGTTTTTCTTCCTGCTTTAACAAATAATTTGCTAAAAAGCAAAACTCCAAAAACCAATGATATTACTATTGTTAGTCCAAATATTTCTATATAACTCATCTTAATTCTTTATTTATGATTCTATTATTTTTCTATTTCTTTAATTCTAAAACATCTTGCATGGTATATACTCCTTCTTTTCCTATTAACCACTCTGCCGCTATTACTGCTCCTAATGCAAATCCATTTCTGTTTTTTGCTTTATGCATAATTTCAATTTCATCTATTTCTGATGAAAATTTTATTTGATGAATTCCATATACATCCTCTACTCGTTTTGAGGTTATTGGTAGTGCTTTTTTATCTTTTGTCACACCTAAAACCCATTTATTTTTAGTGTTTTTTTCTAAAATTTGTTCTGCTAGAGTTATTGCTGTTCCGCTAGGTTTGTCTAATTTTTGTGTGTGATGTATTTCTGTAATACTCGCATTATAATTGGTATATTTATGCATTAACTCTGTTAGTTTTTTATTTAATTCAAAAAAAAGGTTTACACCTAAACTAAAATTGGATGCATAAATAAATGCTCCCTTTTGTTGTTTACATAATCTTACAATACTGTCGTATTTATCTAGCCATCCTGTTGTTCCAGAAATTACTGGAACATTTTCTTCGATACAACTTGCAATATTTTGATATGCCTTATTTGGCAAACTAAAATCTATGGCAATATCTGCCTTTGTAATCGTATATTTTTTTGTTGTACTGGTTATTTTATCCACGATTTGGTGCCCTCGTTCTAAAGCAATTTTTTCTATTGCTCTTCCCATCTTTCCATAACCAAATAATGCTATTTTCATTTGTAATATTTAATAATCCTAATTGAATTTATAGGTCACTGCCATACCAAAATTTGTTCTATTTGTTACAGGATCTACTAAAAAAGTAGGTTGATACGATATATTTGTATTTATTTTATTATTTGGCAAATGTGCATCTACATTTGCTTCGACAATATTAAGTATATAAAACCCTATTGTAATAAATAAGGATAAATCTCTATCTTTTTTTCGACTACTTATCGCAGATTCGATTGCGCTAATATCAAAATTATCAAATTCGTGTGGTTTTCCTGCTAATTCTAATTTATATGCGGACAAAAAACGATTATATGCATCATTATTTCTTTTATAAAAATATAAGGACGTTCCCATTGCGCCATATATTACTGGAATCATCCAATATTTTTTATTATATGCTTGTCCTAATCCTGGCAATACTGCAGAATAGAATGCTGCTTTTGCTGGTGCTAACGGATTTATTTTAAAATCATCATACTTTGGAGCATTTTTAATCAACAACTCATTTGTATCATTTTGTGCAAATACAACAAGTCCTTGAAATAAAAATATAATACTTATTAAAATGAGTTTTTTTTTCATCACTATATAAATATTATTTCAATAGCTTTTTAATTCGATTAAAATCTTCCATAGAATTAAACGGAACAATAATTTTCCCTTTACTTCCCGAAACTTTTACATCAACTGTATTTCCAAAAAAATCATTCAAATCTTTTATACTTTCTTTTACAAAATTTGGTACTACTTTTGAAGTTGATTTTTTTGTTACAATTCTTTCATTAGAACGAGATTCTTTAACTAACATTTCTGTTTGTCGTACCGAAAGTTTATCTTTTAATATTCTTTCGTAAATTTCTAATTGCTTTTGTTGATTATCTACATTTATTAGTGCTCTACCATGTCCCATACTCAAAAAACCATCTCGCATCCCAGTTTGGATAATTGGATCTAGTTTAAGCAATCTTAAAAAATTAGTAATTGTAGACCTACTCTTACTAACTCTTTTTGCCATTTCTTCTTGTGTAAGTTTAATTTCATCGATTAAACGTTGGTAAGATAATGCTACTTCTATTGGATCTAAATTTTCTCTTTGTATGTTTTCAACCAATGCCATTTCTAGCATTTCTTGATCGTTTGCCAATCGTATATATGCAGGTATTTTAGTATTACCTATTAATTTAGATGCTCTAAAACGACGTTCTCCTGATACAATTTGAAAAGAATTCCCTTCTAATTTACGAACTGTTATTGGTTGTATTACACCTAATTCTTTAATAGAATTTGCTAGTTCTCTTAAAGCTTCTTCATTAAAATAGGATCTTGGCTGGTATGGATTTACAACTATAGAGTCAATCTCTATTTCAACAATAGAACCAACCAATCTATCTGCATTTTTATCTTGCGCAGTAGTAATGTCTTGATTCGTGTTTTTTAATAAGGCAGATAATCCTCTACCTAATGCTTGTTTCTTAGTCGCTTTTGCCATTTACTTCGTTTCTTTTAAGAATTTCGTTTGCAAGATTTATATAATTTATTGCTCCTTTACTCGTTGCGTCATAAGCTATAATGCTTTCTCCATAACTTGGAGCTTCCCCTAATTTTATATTTCGTCGAATAATGGTTTTAAAAACCATGGTATCAAAATGTTTTTTTACTTCTTTTACGACAGAATTTGACAATCGCAAACGAGAATCATACATGGTTAACAATAATCCTTCGATGTCTAATGTTGCATTATGTATCTTTTGTACACTATTTATGGTATTTAACAATTTCCCTAAACCTTCTAGTGCATAATATTCACATTGTATTGGTATTATTACAGAATCCGCAGCGGTTAGAGCATTTAAGGTAATTAAACCTAAAGATGGTGCACAATCTATTAAAATATAGTCGTACATATCTTTTACTTCTTCTAATGCTAATTTAAGCATATTTTCTCTATTTGGTTTATCCACCAATTCAATTTCAATGGCAACCAAGTCAATATGTGCAGGAATAATATCTACATTTGGTGAGTTTGTCTTTACTATAGCTTTCTTTGCAGTTGCTGTATGTTCTAGAACTTGATATGTTCCTACAATAACTTCTTCTACATCAATACCCAATCCAGAACTTGCATTTGCTTGTGGATCTGCATCTATTAATAATATTTTTTTCTCCAAAACACCAAGTGCAGCTGCAAGGTTAACCGTTGTTGTGGTTTTACCTACTCCTCCTTTTTGATTTGCTATGGCTATTATTTTTCCCATTAATTAATTGTTAGCTTTTTTGCAGAGGCAAATTTAGTCAAAAAAATTATAACTTTTATTTTATATTTTTTGATTTTCTACCTTTAAATTTTATTATTTTCTTTTTTTAGATCGAATCATTTGCTCTAACATGTCCCACATTTCTTGTGGTATGTCTTCTAACATATTCATTTGACCTGCTCCTTTTAACCATTCTCCACCATCTATTGTAATAACCTCTCCATTTACATACGCAGAAAAATCGGACATTAAATAAGCTGCTAAATTTGCTAATTCTTGATGTTCTCCTACTCTACCAACTGGCACTTTCTTCTTCATGTCAAATTTCTCTCTTAAATCTCCAGGCAATAATCTATCCCAAGCTCCTTTTGTGGGAAATGGTCCTGGAGCTATTGCGTTAAATCGAATTCCGTATTTTGCCCATTCAACTGCTAATGAACGTGTCATGGCAAGAACTCCTGCCTTTGCTGTTGCAGATGGAACTACATAACCAGAACCTGTCCATGCATAAGTCGTAACAATATTTAAGACTGTTGATTTTTCTTGTTTAATATTTATCCAATGCTTCCCAAAAACTAAAGTACAATTTTTCGTTCCTTTTAAAACAATATCAATAATTGTATCAAACGCATTTGCAGATAGACGTTCTGTCGGACTAATAAAATTTCCTGCTGCATTATTTAACAAGCCGTCTACTTTTCCAAAAGTGTCTAATGTCGCTTTTAGCATCGCTTCTATTTCTTCGTAATTTCTAATATCACACTGTACTGGCAAAACAGTTCCTCCAGTTTGTTCTTCCAATTCTATTTTTGCTTTTTCTAATTTCTCCATATTTCTCGAAGAAATAACCACTTTTGCTCCTAACTCTAAAAAGTATTTGGTCATTGCTTTTCCTAGACCACTTCCGCCGCCAGTAACAACAATTACTTTATCTTTTAAACTTCCAGCCCTTAACATTGGTTCTGCGTAATTCATATTTTATTTATTTTTTGTAAAAATAGCTAATTATTTTGTAGAAAAAAGAAAAATAGCAGAGAATAAAGTCAATCTTTTGTTAAATTTAATTCTAGCAATTAACACCTATTCAATTTCAAAATGCGCTAAATAGATTTGAACTATTTTTATGTTTTACAATCTTGAAATTTCAAGCATAGCTATGCTATGGTTTAAATTTAAAGTGCAGTAAGACGTGAAAAGATAAATAATTTATAGTGTATTTTGATGTGGAGTTGGTATAATACCTCTTTTACCTTTATCGCAAATTTAATTTTAGAAAGATTATCTAGATAATGAGAAAAATAATCAAACCCAAATGGAAAACAAATAAAAGGCAATCTTTTTTGAATAATTTTTAAGAAATAACAGGTTATCCCTTAAAAATTATTCTTCAAATCTCACCATTTCTTCATTTTCTGTAAATAGAAATCTTAGTCGAACTCAGACTTATATTATCGCATCATTAGTTTCTATAATCATTGCCTTATACTACTTTTATATTTTCAATATAATCTCTTTTGAGATTAAAAAATTCTTAATTTTCTTGTTAATAACTATTCGAATTTCAAGTAAAATAAAGCTCCGAATTTCTTAAATTAGCGTTTCAAAGAAACTAGAAAACAGTAAGCGTAACACCTTAATTTTTAATGACAAAAGAAACAAAATATACCGAAGATAATATACGCTCTCTCGATTGGAAAGAACACATTAGAATGCGCCCAGGAATGTATATCGGTAAATTAGGTGACGGTTCTGCTCCTGATGACGGAATTTACATTTTAATCAAAGAAGTTTTAGATAACTGTATTGATGAGTTTGTAATGGGTGCTGGTAAAATAATTGAAATATCCGTTCGGAATAAAACGGTTATTATTCGTGATTATGGTCGTGGAATTCCGTTAGGAAAAGTAGTTGATGTGGTTTCAAAAATGAATACTGGTGGTAAGTACGACTCCAAAGCCTTTAAAAAATCGGTGGGATTAAATGGTGTTGGTACTAAAGCGGTTAATGCTTTATCCGATTATTTTAAAGTACAATCTATTCGTGATAAAAAAACCAAAATTGCCGAATTTTCTAAAGGAGAATTAAATTTAGATTCCAAAATAGAAGATTCTAACTTGCGTCGTGGCACAAAAGTTTCCTTTATTCCTGATGAAAAAATATTTTCAAAATATAAATTTCGCAACGAGTATATCATTAAAATGATTCGAAACTATGTCTATCTAAACATTGGTTTAACTATTGTTTTTAACGGAGAGAAATATTTTTCGGAAAACGGATTAAAAGACTTATTAGAAGATACTATTGATGAGGAGTCTAGGCTTTTTCCTATTGCACATTTATTAGGTGAAGATATTGAAATCGCCTTAACTTATAGCAAATCACAATATAGCGAAGAGTATTATTCGTTTGTTAACGGACAACATACTACACAAGGAGGAACGCATCAAAATGCATATAGAGAAGCAATTGTAAAAACTATTCGGGATTTCTTTGGTAAGAATTACGATACATCTGATATTCGAAAATCGGTGGTTACTGCAATTAGCATTAAAGTTATGGAGCCTGTTTTTGAATCGCAAACAAAAACAAAACTTGGTTCTACCGAAATGGGTGGTAATTTACCAACAGTACGTACTTTTATAAATGACTTTGTAAAACATCGTTTTGATAATTATTTACATAAAAATCCAGATGTTGCAGAAAAAATTCAGAAAAAAATTCTACAAGCAGAAAGAGAGCGAAAAGATTTATCTGGAATACGTAAACTAGCACGAGATCGCGCTAAAAAAGCAAATTTACACAACAAAAAATTACGCGATTGTAGAGTACATTTAAACGACATGAAAAAAGACAATCGTTTAGACACTTCTATTTTTATTACCGAGGGAGATTCTGCAAGTGGTTCGATTACAAAATCACGTAATGTTAACACACAAGCCGTTTTTAGTTTAAAAGGAAAACCGTTAAATTCTTACGGATTAAGTAAAAAAATTGTTTACGAAAACGAAGAATTTAATCTTTTACAAGCTGCATTAAACATAGAAGATAGTATTGAAAATTTACGATATAATAACATCATTATTGCAACCGATGCCGATGTTGATGGCATGCACATTCGATTGTTATTAATTACCTTCTTTTTACAATTTTTTCCCGAAGTAATTCGTGAAGGACATTTGTATATCTTGGAAACACCTTTATTTAGAGTTCGCGATAAAAAAGATACCTATTATTGCTATTCTGAACAAGAAAAAAGAAATGCTATAGAAGCCTTACGTGGAAAACCAGAAATTACACGATTTAAAGGTTTAGGAGAGATTTCTCCAAACGAGTTTGTACATTTTATTGGTAAAGACATGCGATTAGATCCTGTAATGCTAGATAAAGAAGTGCCTGTACATAAAATGCTAGAATTCTATATGGGAAAAAATACACCAGACCGTCAAAAATTTATTATTAATAATTTGAAAGTAGAATTGGATTTGGCAGAAGAAGTTTAACTATTAAAATAAAAATGAAAAGTACACAATCCTATTTAAAATTAAATGCTTAAAAAAAACTCAAATACATTGTATGCTAATCTCGCTGCCATCATAGAGCAAGAAAAAAAGCAAGTTACTATACAAGTAAATAGTACTTTAACTTTAGTTTGGAAAATTGGTAATAAAATAAACGAACATGTACTACAAAATAAACGTGCTGATTATGGAAAAGAGATTATCTCGACACTGTCGGGACAATTAGCAAAACAATTTGGTAAAGTTTTCAAAAAAAGAATTAGAAGAAAAATTACATTCCATTTTAATCGAAACAAGAGAACGTTTAGAAAGAAAACAATTAAAATAAAGGTTTAGCAAGCAAATGCAAGAAGATAACGACAACATAGAAAATAACGAAGAATTAGACAACCAAAATCTGAATAACGAAACAAATTCTGCTCCAGAAGAGACCATTACCAAAGTTACAGGTATGTATAAAGAATGGTTTTTAGATTATGCCAGTTATGTGATTTTAGAAAGAGCAGTTCCTGCAATAGACGATGGTTTTAAACCTGTACAACGGCGAATCATGCAATCTATGAAAGATTTAGATGATGGTCGTTATAACAAAGTAGCAAATCTTGTTGGACATACCATGCAATATCATCCACATGGAGATGCAAGTATTAGCGATGCAATGGTGCAATTAGGTCAAAAAGAACTATTGATTGACATGCAAGGAAACTGGGGAAATATTCTCACAGGAGACCGAGCTGCTGCAAGTAGATATATTGAAGCGCGTTTATCTAAATTTGCATTAGAAGTTGTTTTTAATCCAAAAACAACAGAATGGCAAAAGACGTATGATGGTAGACGAAAAGAACCCATCGACTTGCCTGTAAAATTTCCTTTGCTATTGGCACAAGGTGCAGAAGGTATTGCGGTTGGATTATCTACTAAAATTCTTCCTCATAACTTTAATGAACTAATAGATGCATCCATAAAATACTTAAAAGGAAGAAGTTTTAAAATCTATCCTGATTTTTTGACTAGTGGAATTGCTGATATTTCTAATTATAATGATGGAAGACGTGGCGGAAAAGTTCGAGTTAGAGCAAAAATTTCTCAACAAGATAAAAAAACGCTAATAATTAGCGAATTGCCTTTCGGGAATACTACAAATTCCTTAATAACATCTATTATAAAAGCAAATGAAAAAGGGAAAATTAAAATTAAAAAGATTGAAGATAATACGGCTGCTGAAGTAGAAATTTTAGTGCATTTACCTTCTGGAATTTCTCCCGACAAAACCATTGACGCACTATATTCTTTTACAAATTGTGAGGTTTCTATATCTCCAAATGCATGCATTATCGAAAATAACAAACCTATTTTTATTGGTGTTACCGAAATGCTAAAGCATTCTACCGATCATACTGTAGACTTAATAAAGCAAGAATTAGAAATTCAATTAAACGAACTTCAAGAAAAGTGGCATTTTGCATCGTTAGAACGTATTTTTATTGAAAATAGAATCTATCGCGATATTGAAGAAGAAGATACTTGGGAAGGTGTTATTAAAGCAATTGATAAAGGTTTAAAACCACATATTAAACATTTAAAACGCGCTATTACCGAAGAGGATATTGTCCGTTTGACAGAAATTCGTATTAAGAAAATTTCAAAATTTGATATAGACAAAGCCAAACAACATATCGAATCTCTAGAAGATCAAATCGAAGATGTGAAACGCCATTTAGCAAATTTAATTGATTTTGTAATTGATTATTTTAAAAATCTAAAAGCAAAATATGGCAAAGGCAAAGAACGAAAGACAGAACTACGTACTTTTGAAGATATTGTTGCTACTAAAGTGGTTATGCGCAATGCCAAGCTATATATTAATAGAAAAGATGGATTTATTGGTACTAGCTTAAGAAAAGAGGAATTTCTTGCTGATTGTTCTGATATTGATGATGTTATTGTTTTTCGAAGCGATGGAAAAATGATGATTACTAAGGTAGATTCTAAAACATTTGTTGGTAAAAACATTATACATGCTGCCATATTTAAAAAGAAAGACAAACGTACCATTTACAATATGATTTATCGCGATGGAAAAGCTGGAAACACATTTATGAAACGTTTTTACGTTAGTGGAGTTTCTCGTGATAAAGAATACGATTTAACTGCTGGTAATAAAGGCTCAAAAGTGTTATACTTTACTGCAAATGCTAACGGACAAGCAGAAATTGTTACCTTATATTTAAGAGCATTATCTACCATTAAAAAGTTAAAATGGGATATTAATTTTTCCGAATTAGCCATAAAAGGTCGTGGAAGTCGTGGCAATACAGTAACAAAATTTACAGTAAAGAAAATTGAACTTAAAGAAAAAGGAAAATCAACTCTTAAACCACGTAAAATATGGTTCGATGAAATTGTGCAACGATTAAATGTTGATAGCCGTGGCGAATTATTAGGTGAATTTACGCCTGAGGATAGACTCCTAATAATAAATCAAAAAGGAAGTCTAAAAACAATTGAGCCTAAATTAACAACCCATTTTGATAATGATATGATTGTTCTAGAAAAATGGAATCCGAATAAACCTATCTCTGTAATTCATTTTGAAGGAGAAAAAGAACGTTACTTTGTAAAACGTTTTATGATTGATAATCCAAATAAAATAGAACATGTAATTTCGGATCATCCAAAATCATTTTTAGAAATTGTTTCTACCGATTATAGACCAATGGCCGAAATTGTTTTCTCTAAAAGAAGTTTGGATAATGAAATTTTAAATTTTGAAGATTTTATTGCAATAAAAGGAATTAATGCCATTGGAAATCAACTAACTACTAACAAAATTAAACAAGTAAATTTACTAGACCCGTTGCCTTTTACAGAGCCAAAAGTAGAGGATATTGAAGTTACAGATGAAGAATTATTTGATGGTAAATCTAACATTATTTTACCTGAAAATTCTAGTAATACTAAAACTACGGATACCAATTTGAATACCAACGATAATCTTGAAGATGATGGACAAATTTCTATGTTTTAAATTTATACTAATGAATTTAAATAATAATAATAATAATAATAATAAGAGATGAATAAAATCTTTTGGAAGGTCGGTCTTCTAAACAACAATCTTTGAACAATAAAAACCTTGAACTGCGAAGCACATCATAAACTCAAAATAAAAAATATAAAAGTGTGAATAATAAATAATAAATCTTCGTTTTTATTGAGTTCATGCCAAGTTGATACCAATTCAATTTCAAAATGCGCTAAATAGATTTGAACTATTTTTATGTTGAGTTGGTATGACAACAAATATAGACGTTCCACACCTTATGTAATACACATAAATTTGTTGCGTAAAAATAATTGTATCTTTATTTGGTTTTATCCATAGAATGCGTAGTATATTTGCAAAATCAAAACAAATATAACATATAATAACGATACTATAATTGCTTTAACTACCCCTTCTGGAGTTGGCGCTGTATCGATTATTAGAATTTCTGGTAATGATGCTATTGGTATTGTAAACACTCTTTTTAAATCTAAATTTAGCAATAAAGATTTACGCAACGTAAAATCACATACAATTCATTTAGGTAATATTATTGATAACACTAGAGTTATTGACGAAGTGTTGGTTTCTGTATTTAAAAACCCTCATTCGTATACTGGCGAAAATGTTGTTGAAATTAATTGCCATGGTTCTGTATATATTCAGCAAGAAATTATTCAATTATTCTTAAAAAATGGCTGTAGAAATGCCAATGCTGGAGAGTTTACCTTACGTGCTTTCCTCAACAGAAAAATGGATTTAAGTCAAGCGGAAGCCGTTGCGGATTTGATTGCCAGTGATAGCGGAAAATCGCACGAAATTGCATTACAACAAATGCGTGGTGGTTTTGCGAATGAAATTAAAAATCTCCGCCAAGAATTGTTAAATTTTGCGAGTTTAATTGAATTGGAACTCGATTTTGCCGAAGAAGATGTAGAGTTTGCTGATCGAACACAATTCTCTAATTTAGTAACTAAAATTGCTTCAACTTTAAAACAATTAATCGATAGTTTTGCCTTAGGAAATGTACTAAAAAATGGTATTGCTATTGCCATTGTTGGCGAACCAAATGTAGGAAAATCGACACTTCTAAACGCTTTACTTAACGAAGAAAGAGCCATTGTTAGCGATATTGCTGGTACGACACGCGATGCTATTGAAGATGAATTGATTATTAATGGTATTACATTTCGTTTTATCGATACTGCTGGAATTCGAGAAACTTCCGATGTTATTGAAAATATTGGTATTCAAAAAACCTATGAGAATATTAAAAAAGCGCAGTTGGTTTTATTGCTTGTTAGTGCGGATAAAATTAAAAATGAAGAATTAAAAATTAAAAATGACGTTAATTCAATTAAAGAAAAATATCCTGACAAGAAAATTCTTGTTATAATTAATAAAATAGATTTATTGAATGATGATGAAATTCAAAATTTAAAAATCAAAAATCAGAAATCAGAAATAATTTCCTCTAAAGAGAAAACAGGTATCAATCAATTAAAAAACGAACTAACCAAGTTAGCAAATATTGGTGCATTAAGTAATAATGAAACAATAATTAGTAATTCACGTCATTTTGAAGCTTTAAACAATGCTTTAATCGCTATTAAAGAAGTGCAAATAGGTATTGAGAATAATATTTCTTCTGACTTATTTGCTACCGATATTCGTGATGCTTTACACCATTTAGGTCTTATCTCTGGCGAAGTTACTACCGAAGATCTTTTAGGTAATATTTTTGCTAATTTCTGTATTGGAAAGTAACTTTGTTTTCTGATTCCTTTTACTGTGTTTTTATTTGACTATTTAATTCAGTTGAAATGTGTAAATTTAACCTTGAAAAATAATAAAAGACGTTTTGATTATGAAAATAGTATTCTTA
>Ga0256840_1003051_pt1 | contig 13954 bp, 11 predicted proteins | sample 355202metaG_FD_185969 | JGI IMG/M metagenome (GOLD analysis project Ga0256840, IMG submission 185969) | Hydrothermal vent microbial communities from Mid Atlantic Ridge, Atlantic Ocean - 355-202 | ecosystem: Environmental > Aquatic > Marine > Hydrothermal vents | place: Atlantic Ocean: Mid...
GCAACATAAAACAAGCTTCACAAAAAGCAAATCTAAACAAAAGGGTAACATCGCATATATTTAGGCACTCTTATGCAACTCATCTTTTACAGGCGGGGATAGACTTGAGGACTATTCAAGAGTTGCTAGGGCATCGTAGCGTAGAAACAACGATGGTTTACACTCATGTAGTATCACAACTAAACAGGACAAAAGTTTTAAGTCCTTTGGACTTCTAAAGAGCTTTTTTAAGTGTAAAATGATAAAATAATAAATCACAAAGGAAAAACAAAATGGAAATTGATGAAAAAAAGAAAAAAGCACTAGATTTAGCGATAAAACAGATAGATAAAGCATTTGGCAAGGGTACTCTTGTTCGTCTTGGTGAAAAAAATATAGAGCCGATTGACTCAATAAGCACAGGCTCGCTAGGACTTGATATGGCTTTGGGTATCAATGGTGTTCCAAAGGGCAGAATCATTGAGATTTATGGTCCAGAGAGTTCAGGTAAAACTACTTTGGCATTGCAAGTTACAGCTCAAGCTCAAGCTCAGGGTAGTATCTGTGCATTTGTAGATGCTGAACATGCTCTTGATGTAAAATATGCTGGAAATCTAGGTGTTGATACAGATAACCTTCTGGTTTCTCAGCCAGATTTTGGCGAGCAAGCTTTGGATGTTGTTGAAACACTTACTCGAAGTGGAGCAGTTGATCTTATAGTCATCGATTCTGTTGCGGCATTGACTCCAAAAACAGAGATAGAGGGTGATATGGGCGATACTCATGTTGGTCTTCAAGCAAGGCTTATGAGTCAAGCCTTGAGAAAGTTAACTGGCATTGTTCACAAGATGGGTACTACTATAATCTTTATCAATCAAATTCGTATGAAGATAGGAACTATGGGTTACGGCTCACCTGAAACTACCACTGGCGGAAATGCTCTAAAGTTTTACGCTTCTGTTAGAATTGATGTAAGAAAAATCGCAACTCTAAAACAGGGTGAAGAAGTCATAGGAAATAGAACTCGTGCAAAAGTTATAAAAAACAAAGTAGCACCTCCATTTCGTCAGGCAGAATTTGATATAATGTTTGGAGAAGGTATATCCAAAGAGGGTGAACTTGTAGACTATGGGGTCAAGCTTGACATCATAGACAAAAGTGGAGCCTGGTTTAGCTATGGAGAGATGAGACTAGGACAAGGGCGTGAAAATGTCAAGGCTCTTTTAAAAGAAAACCGAGAAGTTGCACTTGAGATTGAAAACAAGATTAAAGAGCAAATGGGTATGGGCATAGAGATAGAGTTAGAAGAGTCGGAGTGATTTTTCTTTACATATAACAATGATTAGGGATAATAAATATGATATTTATAGATGAGATTTTTGCAGACGAAGTACTAGATAGTAGAGGTAATCCGACAGTAAGAGCAACAGTAAAACTAAGCAATGGCATAAGCTCAAATGCAATAGTACCAAGTGGAGCGAGTACAGGAAAAAGAGAGGCACTAGAACTAAGAGATAACGACAACCGATACATGGGAAAAGGTGTCTTAAAAGCATGTGCAAATATCAATGAAACCATAGCAGACAACTTAGTAGGACTAAACCCTTATGACCAAGGGACCATAGACGGTATCATGAAAGAGATAGATGGGACTGAAAACTACTCCAATCTTGGAGCAAATGCTGTCCTTGGTGTAAGTATGGCAGTAGCAAGAGTTGCAGCTAAAAGCTTGGGTCTTCCTCTTTATAGATACCTAGGTGGTTCTAATGCACTTGTTATCCCTGCTCCTATGTTTAACATCATCAACGGAGGAAGTCACGCAAACAATAGTGTAGATTTTCAAGAGTATATGATAATGCCTTTAAACTTTACTACATTTGAAGAGGCACTAAGAGCATCAACAGAGGTCTATCATAACCTTAAAAAAATCATAGCAGATTTAGGGGAGAGTACAGCTCTTGGAGACGAAGGTGGATTTGCTCCAAATCTAAAAGATAACGAAGAGCCTCTAAAGGTAATCATGCAGGCAATTCAAAATGCAGGTTATAAGCCAGGAGATGACTTTGGCATTGCACTAGATACTGCAAGTAGTGAGTTTGCTGTAGAGGGTGGATATAGACTTGAGAGTGAAAACCGAACACTAACGAGTGCTGAGCTAGTAGACTACTTTGTAGATATGTGTAACAACTACCCAATTGTATCAATCGAAGATGGACTAAGCGAAGATGACTGGGATGGCTGGAAACTTATGACAGAAAAACTTGGAGATAAAATCCAAATAGTTGGTGATGATCTGTTTGTAACAAATGAGAAAATTTTAACAGAGGGAATTCAAAAAGGCATTGCAAACTCAATTTTGATAAAACCAAATCAAATTGGAAGTGTAAGTGAAACTATGAAAACCGTAAGACTTGCACAAAGAAACAACTATAAGTGTGTTATGAGTCACAGAAGTGGCGAGAGTGAAGATGCTTTTATAGCAGATTTTGCAGTTGCACTAAACTGTGGAGAAATCAAAACAGGAGCAACAGCAAGAGGCGAGAGAAATGCTAAATATAATAGGTTACTTGAAATTGAAAGAGGACTTAGCGGTAGTGAATTTTTAGGAAAATCACTATTTAAATAATGAGTGAAATACTAGAAGAGTTTGAGGAAGAGGTAAACAAAAGAGAGTCTAAAAATATCTTTTTTTACCTCAAAATCTTTGCTCTTTTTGTAGTTGTAATTGGATTTGGTATCTACATAGGAGATATGCTTTTTGGTAATAGCTCTTTAGATGTGCTACTTAATCTTCAATCTGAAAAAGAGATACTTCAAAAGAGCATAGAAGCTTTAAAGCAGGAAAATGCTATTTTACAAAAAGAGTATTTTGAATTAAAAGATTTAGACCCAGAGCAATAAAGAGGTAAACATGAGATATATAGTTCTAATTTTAACCCTCTTTGTTATCTCACTGATAGCAAGAGACAACCCATTTGAGCCCATAGAATCCTCAGCTACAATTGGTCATACAACATATAAAAAAGAGAACAGAAAAAACTTTTCTAAAATAGAATTTCAGCTTCCAAGTAGTGCTCGCATATTAAAAAGTGTATCCTTTGAGTATCAAAACTTAGATGGTTCACTAGAGAGTAAAACTGTTAAAATTGATCAGAAAATTGACTGGCACGATAAACTAATAGTTAAAAAGTATGATTATAAGATAAAATCTTCTACTCAAAAAATAGAAAAAGAAAAAAATATAAACTTTAAAGATATTGTACTTTTTAGCATAAAAAACAATACCATACAGATTAAAACTAAAGATAAAAAATTGAGAGATTTTTTGATAACAAAACCATACAAGATAGTAGTTGATTTTAAAAGGGAAATTTCTTTCTATACAAAAAAATATGATTTAAAATCCAAGTATTTTAAATCTATTATAATTGGAAAGCATGATGGTTACTATAGAATCGCTATCAAATTAGATGGAAAATACCTCTATAATAAAACAAAAACTAAAGATGGATATATGTTTACACTCAAGTAGTTTACATGTAGAGGCTATATAACACCTCTACATGTAGAGCTCTTTAATACTCTGGAGTCCTGTCATCTGGTCCAATGTAAAGTTGTCTTGGGCGGGCTATTTTGATAGTATCTTGCTCTTTGAGTTCAATCCACTGAGAAATCCACCCTGGTGTTCTTCCTATAACGAAAATAACTGCAAACATCTCTTTCGGAATCTTAAGTGCCTGAAGAATTACCCCTGAGTAGAAGTCTATATTTGGATAAAGATTTCGTTTTATGAAGTATTCATCATTTAGCGCTATATCTTCAATCTTCTTAGCAACTGCCATGAGCCCTGTATCTAGGTTTAACTCTTCTACTAATTCGCTTTGAATCTTTTTAAGAATCTTGGCTCTAGGATCAAAGTTTTTGTAAACACGATGACCAAATCCCATAAGTCTAAAGTCATCATCAGGATCTTTAGCCCTAGCTATAAACTTGTCTACATTTTCAACTGAACCTATCATCTCTAATTGACGGATTACTGATTCATTTGCTCCACCATGAGCTCTTCCCCAAAGTGCCGCTACACCAGAAGCAATACATGCATATGGGTGAGCGTGAGTAGAAGCAACAACACGAACTGTTGTGGTAGATGCATTTTGCTCATGGTCCGCATGAAGTGTAAAGATTGTATCTAGTGCTTTTATTTCTATCGGCTTTAAATCTATATAGTGATGAGGATAACCTCTTAGCATATACAAAAAGTTCTCTGTAAAGCCCTTTTTTAAATCTGGATATATGATTGGAAGACCTTGAGAATGCCTATATGACAGTGCTGCAATAGTAGGAATCTTTGCTATAATTCTATGGGACATTTCCATATACTCCTCAGGAGTATCAATATCAAGATGATCAAAATAGAATGTTGAAAGAGCAGAAACTGCCGATGAAAGTATTGCCATTGGGTGAGCACGATCTGGAAATGCCTCAAAAAGCTTCATCATTCCCTCTGGTATAAATGAGCGCTTTTTCATCTCTTCACTAAAACCTTCTAACCTTTCGCTAGTTGGAAGTTCCCCATGAAGAAGAAGATTTACAGTATCTAAAAATGTTTTTTGTGTAGCAAGATATGCTATATCATATCCCCTGTACATCAACTTGCCCTTAGCCCCATCTATGTAAGTAATCTTTGAACGACAGTTTGCTGTAGATGTAAATCCTCTATCAAATGTAAACATTCCTGTTTTTGGATAAAAAGTAGATATATCAACTACATCTGGTCCTATAGTTGGCTCTAAGATTGGGAAATCATACTTTTCCCCACTTCGATTGTCTATAACCGTTAGTGTTTTGTTTGGCATAAAAACTCCTCTTTTAATTTTTATATTATAGGTATAATACAATAAAAATATTATAAAAAAGTAAGCTTTAAAAAGTTAATTTATATATTTTAGCTTAAATAGATATTTTAATTACCCTTTATTAAGTTTAAATTTATTTTTAATAAGTGTAATAACTTCTATACCAATCATACCTATAACAACTTCAATCAACGAAGCCAAAATGAGTGCTGAGTACAACATCTCACTAATATTTTGTGAGTTGTATGCAATAGTTGCAATAGCAATAGTAAGTGTTAGGGGCATGGACTGTGACAATGCAAATCTTAGTATGTCTACCCTACTAAGATAGCCTAAAAAAATAAATGATGATAATAGTCTTACCAATACCATCAAAGCTACAATGGTTAAAGCTGTAGATACAACTCCAGAGACACCTAAAGAAAGAAGATCAAATGTAGAGCCAATATAAACAAAAAATATTGGAACTAGAAATCCAAATCCAAAAGATGATATCTTATGAGGAAGATCCTCTTTATGCTCAAAAAATGTAGCAATAAATATACCAGCAATAAAAGCACCAAATGCAATTTCTAGATGCAGTAAAATCATAAGTCCAATCATAAGGGAAAAGAGTCCCATTGAAAGCCTTAGATCCTGCTCTTCCTTGTCAGCATGAGGCATAAGATATGTTTTAATCTCAGGATACCACCAAAATAGTACATGTAAAAGTTTAAAAATTATTACAATTCCACCCAAGAGAAGTACCAGATACAAAACAGCCTTGTACAACTCAAATCCGATACCAAATTCTAAAGCAGCACCTGTAAAAGTAAGTAGAGAAATACTAACTAACTCTCCCATACTTCCAACAACCATAGACAAATTTAACCATGGAGCGTTCTTACCATAGTCTTTGTAAAGCGCAAGAATAAGCCCAACAGAAAGTGTTGGAATTATGATTATCATGATTTTACTCATCTCAAAATATACGACAGACAAAGTTGACAAAATATAGAGCGAAATCAGGTATATAATCCCTTTTTTCAAAATACTTTTATCTATCTTGACAAACATTTTTAGATCAACCTCTGTTCCAGCCATAAACATTAGGTAGAAAAATCCTACATGAGCTATAAGCTCAAAAAGATAATAGTCAGATATTAGTCCAAAATAAGCTGCAAACATACCCAATATAATCTCCAAAGCAGGAGTAGGCATCTTTATATACCTAGACAAAAATGGCGATAAAAACAGTATAGCCGATATAGAAAATATAATCGAAATTTCAGCCATTTGCTCTCTTTATCACTTCTGTCATCAAAACTCTTCTTTATGCTTGCATTTGAAGCACTCGTAGTATCGTTTTGTTTTTAGCTCTTTTTTACCCATCATGCCTTGACACTCAGGGCACTTTTTATCTGTTGGCTCAAAGTTCGCTATAAACTTACACTTTGGATAGTTCCCACAACCAAAAAACTTGCCTCGTCTTGACATACGCTCAACTATATCTCCACCACAATCAGGACACTTAACACTCAGTATAACTTGTGGTTTTTTCTCTGTTTTTCCTAAGTTTTTAGTATACTTGCACTTCGGAAAAGTACTGCAACTTATAAACTCTCCAAATCTTCCCTTTCTTTTGACAAGTGGACTACCACAATCAGGACAATCCTCACCAGTAGGCACAACTACCTTTAGGCTCTTTATATTTTTCTTGCCATCTTCAATTTTTTTCATAAATGGCTCATAAAACTCTCTTAGAACCTCTTGCCAGTCTGCTTTTTCTTCTGCTATGAGATCTAGTGTTTCTTCCATGCTAGAGGTAAAAGAGCTATCTACTATCTCAGGAAAATGCTCCTCAAGAAGTTTGATTACCGTAAAAGCATTTTCACTTGGGATTAGCTGTTTTTTCTCTATTGTTATGTATGTTCTTGCTACAAGTGTCGAAATAGTTGGGGCATAAGTAGAAGGTCTTCCTATTCCTAAACTCTCTATCTTTTTAATCAAACTCGCCTCACTGTAGCGAGATGGAGGCTCTGTAAAATGCTGATTTGCATCTAGTTTAGTCAAGTCTATGCTTTGATTTAACTTTAAATCTGGGAGAAGTTTGTCTTTATCACTAACTCCATATGCTCTATAAAATCCATCAAAAAGTAGCTTTCTTCCACTAGCCTTGAACTCTCCACTTTCACTTTTAAAGATGATGCTTTGCGATTCAAACTTCGCACTGTTCATTTGAGAAGCCAAAAATCTGCTATAGATTAGTGAATAGAGTTTAAGCTCATCTGGCTTTAAAAAGTCTTTTGCAATTTGTGGAGTAAAGTCTATAAGCGTAGGTCGTATAGCCTCGTGAGCCTCTTGTGCACCTTTTGCTTTTGACTTGTAATACTTTGGCTTAGAAGGCAGGTAATCTTTACCATAAGAACTTAGTATATGCTCCCTAGCTCCTTCTATAGCCTCTTTAGCTACACTCAAAGAGTCTGTTCTCATATAGGTAATAACTCCCGTAACCCCCTTGTGAGTCTTAACACCCTCGTAGAGAGTTTGAGCGACCATCATAGTTTTCTTTGGAGAAAAGCCTAAAGAGCTTGAAGCAGTCTGCTGTAAAGTAGAGGTCATAAAAGCAGGACTAGGAGAACTTTTTCTCTCTTTTTTCTCAATAGAAGCTACAATAAAATCTTCACCTTTTAGTCTTTTTTGTATCTCTTTAGCTCTATCGCCATTTGATATAGTCATTTTTTCTATCTTTTCACCATCAAATTTGACCAAAATAGACTCTATATTTTTGTCAAAAATGGCATCTAGCGACCAGAACTCCTCAGGCTTGAAAGCTCGTATCTCTTTTTCTCTATCTACTACTATCTTAAGTGTTGAGCTTTGAACACGCCCTGCACTAAGCCCCTTTTGAATCTTTGAAGCTAGCAGTGGAGAGAGTTTATAACCCACTATACGATCTAGAAGTCTTCTTGTTTGTTGCGCATTTATACTAGCAAAGTCAAGTTTACGAGGATTATCAAGAGCATGCTTGATAGCTGTCTTTGTAATCTCATGAAAAACTATACGAGGTAACTCCTCAGGCTTTTTACCAATTGCAGTTGCTATGTGAAAGCCTATAGCCTCCCCTTCACGATCCTCATCCGTCGCGATGTAGATTGTATCTGCTTTTTTTGCTTTTGTTTTTATATCTTTTACCACAGCAGAGTGATCACGAGCAACTCTATACTCAGGAACAAACTTCCCATCTTCGATTTTGATTCCAAAACTACTCTTTGGAAGATCTCGTATATGCCCCTTTGAAGCCACTACTTCATAGTCCTTACCCAAAAATGTTTTGATTGTTTTTACTTTAGTGGGTGACTCCACTATGATTAAGTTTTTCATGCTCTACCTATATATATGTATTTTCGATTTCGCAATTGTAGCACAAATATAGTAAATGAGGAAATTATTGGCTATTAAACTATAAAGTTTTTCTCACACCCTCCGATTTAGTTTACAAGAGAGGCAAGGATGCCACTCAAAATTTACGATAAAAGGATTTATCATGGGATTTAGAATTAACACAAATGTTGCGGCACTTAACGCTCACAACAATGCGGTTATGAACAACAGAAACTTAGACAGCTCACTATCAAAGCTTTCTTCAGGTTTGAGAATTAACACAGCAGCAGACGATGCGTCTGGAATGGCAATTGCCGATTCTCTTCGTTCTCAAGCAAGTGCTTTGGGTCAAGCAATTGCAAATGGTAATGATGCTATAGGTATCATTCAGACTGCAGATAAAGCAATGGATGAGCAACTTAAGATTCTTGATACTATCAAGACAAAAGCTACTCAAGCTGCTCAAGATGGTCAAAATTATGACTCTAGAAAGGCTTTGCAGTCAGACATCACTCGTCTTCTAGAGCAACTAGACAACATCGCTTCACAAACTAGTTTTAATGGTCAAGCTCTTCTTTCAGGATCTTTTACAAATAAAGAGTTTCAAGTAGGAGCTTACTCAAACCAAACCATCAAAGCAAGTATTGGAGCAACAAATACAGACAAGATTGGTGCAACAAGATATGAAACAACTAAAGTTTCAGCTGTGGGAGTACAAACACTTAAATTTAGTGTTGCTGGTACTACAGTTGCTCTAGAATCTGCTATCATAAGCACAAGTGCAGGTACAGGAGTTTCTGCTCTTGCAGATGTTATAAACAAGAATAGCGATATACTTGGTGGTGTAAAGGCTACATGGAATGTTGAATCAAGAGTTGCTGTAGCAGATACTAGTGCATCTTTTGCAATAAATGGCATCACAATAGGTGCAGTTGATACTGTTGCTAATGATGCTGATGGAGCACTAGTAAATGCAATAAATTCAGCAACTGCTCAAACAGGCGTAAGAGCATCTATTGATGAGTCGGGACAGCTTGTCCTAAATTCAATCGATGGTAGAGCTATAAGTGTTGCTGGATCATTAACTGCAGCAGAAACAATCGGTGAGGTAACAATTAGCAGATTAAGTGCTGCAGATATATTTGTATCAGGTGGTCTTTCAGGCACATTTGAATCTACAATTAACCTTGCAGATACTCTTAAAAACTTCACATCTGCAGATGCTAGAGCATTTGGAGTAAATAGCACAGATGCTGCTGGAGGAATTACTTTAGGTGTAACTACTCTAAAAGGAGCAATGGCTGTTATGGATATTGCTGAGAGTGCAACTAGACAACTTGATGCAACTAGAGCAGACCTTGGTTCTACTCAAAACCAGCTGACTGTTACTATAAACAATATCTCCGTAACTCAAGTAAATGTAAAAGCTGCTGAGTCTACCATTCGTGATGTTGACTTTGCTGCAGAATCAGCAAACTTCTCTAAGTTTAATATCCTAGCACAATCTGGAAGTTATGCAATGAGTCAAGCAAATGCTGTTCAGCAAAATGTTTTAAGACTATTACAGTAAATCTTGAAACAGCAAAAGAGTGAGAGTTAGCTCTCGCTCTTTTTTCTATAATCCTCTTCTAGTTTTTTTGCTTTTTTTAATAGATATGAATATTTCTTTTGATCGATAGGAATGACTTTTTTTTCAGGAACAGTAATTCTACTTTGCAACTCTTCATCCCATGTTTTTACGGCACTCATGATGGTGTCTCTAACCGCCTGTATGCCTCCGGCAAGTGCAAATAGCCAGTAGCTATGTTGCATAATCCAATCAGTAACTTTTGCAATATTTTCCTCTTTGGTTTTAGAATTTATTAGTGTAATATCAACCAAATCAAATTCCATAGAGTAAATATATGTCTGAACAACCTCTTTATAGTAGATATTAAAGTCGTCATCATTAAAGAACTCTTTTATGGTATCTATTTTTTCCAAATATGGAAGAAGTTTGTCTAGTTTTAATTTTTTTAGCTTATTAGTATCTTTGTATTTAACAATTTTTTCTGTGATTTTCTGAACATCTAAAAAAACTGCTTCAATTTGCTCTTGTCTATCGATAGAGTCTTTTATCCATTCATTGATTTTTTCAATATACTGGTCAGTATACTTCTGTTGCTCTAGCTTTATAGGTGGCAATACTTGAATTTTTTCTTTTTTGCTACTTTTGTCTACAAATAAACTCACTACTTCTTTGAAAGGCATCTCAATAGCACCTTCTATTCTTGCTCCACCTTCAGTAGCGTTTATGGTCTGGGCATAACCTAGTTTTGTTGCAGAAGCTATAGTTCTCTCAAAATAATTTTTAAATAAAGACCAAATATAAGTCGTTTTAACACTTTTATCTCCTCCATATCCCTCAACAAAAAGATCGTGTTTATTTTCATCTATCTCTGTTTCTCCAAATGTGTGATCATTTGCATGAGATGCTCCACCCTCTTCAAAGGCTAAATCTTGACCAACAAGAACTATCTTCTTTGCTCCTAAAAGATATGCGAATTCATGAGCCAAATTTGCTGTACTCATTCCGGCTCCTAAGTATCCAAACTCATCAAGACCTATTTTTTTACCGTATAGGTGTGGTCTTGCTTGAATTGTAATCACACCATCTTTAATGGCATCAATCACATCTTTATGAGCCACTGAGGCGAGAATAAAGTTTATATCTTTTTGAAAAGATTTTTTTGTTCTTTTAAAAAAGTCCGCAGTCAAAGGAACTCGCTCTATAACAGTAACAAAATCTGGTTTTATATTGTGTTTTTCCAAAATAGGAAAACTAGCATCTAATGAAATAATTGTAACATAATTTTGTATCTGTTTTAAAAGAGGTAACTGTTTTGTTAAGCTAGGGCCTGTCGATACAATAATTGCTATTCTGGAGCTAGATTTTTGTCCAAAGTCAACAATCTTAGGAGAGCTTACCATTTGTGGTAGATTAGATATGTGATGCTTTATACCTATTAGAGTATCGATAGCACAATTACCATGACCAGCAACAATAGAATAAAAAGCATCCGTCATTACTGGTAGTAATTTTTCATATTCTTTCGAAAATACTTTTTCATAATATATAGAAAAACTTTCAAGTTTAAAATGCTTAACATATAAAATACTGTCATGATGATTTAAAATTGTATGTATTGATGTGAAGTTTGTACTTTCTGAATGTTCCAAAATTAATTTTTTCTCTATAATATGTTTTGAAAAATCTATAAGATTAAATACTATATACAATAATTCTACAGATGGCTCAAACACTACAACGCGCTTTATTTTGTTATCATTAAGCAGTGAGTTTAATGCCAAACCATTTCCAATTCCAAAAAAATATCTAACAGGCGGAGTGACACTATCGTTTTGCATATTTAAGAATTTTCTTAGCTCTTCTAGTGGATGGGAATACATGAATTCTTGTGTTATATTATCTAAAAAGTTAATATCAAATTCATCTTTTCCTTGAAAAACTTCGTATCTACTATTTGTCTCTATGCTTGCAATATTCTGAGTAAGTTTCGGATTTATTGATATTAGTGCCTCTATGTTCTTTTGAAAGTTATCCATATATATCCTTTTTATTTCTAACTATATAACTGTAAGCAAGCAAATTTGATTCCTTTTGGTAATTTCGGTACTTTATAGGGCCAGGGACAGGCGTATGCCCGATACATTACTTTTCTTTTGTAGCATTTGCAGGGTCAGGGCATTTGCAGGGTCACATTTGCAGGGTCAGGTATTTACTTTTAACTTATTTATTTCAGTCTGAAAAAAATCTCTTATTTTTACTTTTTTTATTTGTTTTACAGGCTCTAGGTAGTCTATATTATCATCTTCAATGTCATCTATGTAAAGCAATGAAACTACAAAAAGTTTAAAAGTCAATCCCTCTAAAACTTGTAAGCTATTTTTAAAAACAGTATTTATACCAAGCTGCTTTACTAAAAAATAGAGATCATAATAATCCCTGTATTTTGCTCTTAAAAAAACAACATTTACTTTCATAGCACATATGGATTCTAATGAGGCGAGATTGAAAGTTTCTATTTTTTTTGGTTTTAAAAATTTCCATTTTGCATTGAAAAAAGTCACTTTGACCCCATCTAGCAGCAAGTCAATCTGCTCATCAGTTTGATTGAGAATTTCACTATTTTTAAAGTTTTGCAAATACCGAAAAATTTCTTTCTTATCAAAACTATCTTCATATGTAAAAAAATCTAAATCTTCACTCTTTCTATGCTCTACATGTAGAGCAAGTGCCGAGCCGCCAACTAGTACATACTTGCTTAAAAAAGGACAATTGCTGTTTAGTTTTAACAGTAGAGCTTTTGTTTTAGGAAGCAAGTAGCTTAAGTTTTTCAAATCTTTCATTTTTTCTCCCTTTAAAGTAATCACTCTCTACATCCATATTAAAAAAAACTCTTGCTAGCATCAAGTTTGTTTTTATGAAGTGTTGATCACTTGCTAATTTTTGCTCCCAAACTCTTTTCATAACTCTTTTTCCAAAAAGTTTAAAGGCTAAAACTATATCGTAAAAATCTGTATATTTTAGTATATGCTCTATAAAAAAAGACTCTCCTGCCTTAGCATAAGTTATCTCTTTGCTATAACTCCAAAAGATACCTTTGTCTTTTAGCTTATCGAAAAGTTTAACTTTTTGTCTATAATTTTTGTATGCCTTAGAGATGCTCACCACTGAAAGATTTAAGTGCTTTGCAATTTGAGTTTGCAAATAGCCGTCTTTTATGGCCTCTGCGATGGCCACCTCCCTTGTGAAATCTTCAAAATAACAATGCAATTCTCTCTTTTTGCTTTTTATTAGTTTTTTGTCTTTTATTTCTAGCTTGGATGTTGCGATACTTTCTATATTTTGAAGTTCTTTTTGTGATAATTCTTGGTCCAAATCGATACTCTCTAAAAGCTCAAAATCCAAACACTCAAAGTGAGTTTTTTTACTGCTCATGCACCATAGATACTCGCCAATTTTGTCTGTTATATTTGCTTTTATGGGGTTTCGCTCTATGTATTTTACTAGGCTTCCTAAATAGTTGTCGTCATAAATATAAAATGATTTAAAACGCCCCTGCCATAAAGGTCCTACTCTTTTGTATCTGTTATTAAAATATATGCTATACCTTGAGTTTATTTGTCGCATAATCAAAGAGAGATTTTCCTCATGGGTTTGCAGTAGAAGATGATAATGATTGTTCATCAAGCAAAAAGAGTGAATATTGAAGCCATAAACCTCACTACTCTCGTCAACAATCTCTAAGAACTTTTCATAGTCATTGTCGTCTAAAAAAATATCTCTTCTCTCAACTCCACGATTGATTATATGATAAAAACCTATCTCTTCTATTCTTGGTTTTCTAGGCATTATGTTTTTCCTCACATATTAGAGTAAAACATTATATCATTTTTTAGTTAAAAGTAAATACCTGACCCTTAAATTCTAACTCCATGCAAATTATTTCTTTTTTATTTATTATTTTATTGTTTACCTCTTTAAAATTATATTTTCTATATAAGTGTATGGCAGGTTTATTGTCTTTGAAAACCTCCAGCTTTAGTCTATTTAGATTTAAAATTTCAAAAATATACTTTATGCAAACCTCTTCTAGAACTCTTCCTGCTCCTGCCATTTTTTCAAAACTATTGGTATAGAGTCCGAAAAATGCCTCTTTATTGTTAAATTTAAAATCAACCACACCTAAAAT
>Ga0256840_1003052_pt1 | contig 13950 bp, 11 predicted proteins | sample 355202metaG_FD_185969 | JGI IMG/M metagenome (GOLD analysis project Ga0256840, IMG submission 185969) | Hydrothermal vent microbial communities from Mid Atlantic Ridge, Atlantic Ocean - 355-202 | ecosystem: Environmental > Aquatic > Marine > Hydrothermal vents | place: Atlantic Ocean: Mid...
ACTAGGAGATCTAAGAGCCGAAATCCCAGAAAATGGTCCAACCCGTCTACTGACTCTTTTTATGCCTGGTGGCGTCCGTTTTTATGAACAATTTGTACCCATTCCTGATGCCAATATTGCGTTGCAGTTCCAAAAACGACAGATGTATGGGGCCGAACCCGTTTATTTTTCTGCAGATGATCTCATCACATTGCCCGGAGATTCGGGAAACTTCCAACCCCTACGTATGTCCAAGACATGGAAAGATAACGATCCAGGAGATAGAAGCGATCATCACTTTAGCCCGATAGGATACAGCTGGTTGGATCTCGCTTCGACAACGGCTGTGGTTCATGGTGTCGGTTATGGTACGGTGGCCCACCCTGCTGGAATTATTTCCGCGACCTGTGGTATTCCAGGCTCCACCTACGCAGCACCATCCGTTGGCTCCAATGTCGCGAACTATTTATATTCAAAATTCCAAGATAGCCGTCCCATTCCCTACGTCATGGCAAATTCTCAAGGAGGGCGTTCCAACCCAAAGGTCGGTAATCTCCCCGCAAGTTACGGGCCTCTTTCCCTCACGAACACGAACATCTTAAAACAAGGTTTTTCAGATAAAACACCTCGATGGAAAGACTGTGATGCTCGAATTGAAACTGAGTTTACTGATCTTATCAAAGGCGATAAAAATTTTCTTCCCACTACAAATGTAGATGCCTACCTTTTGAAACGTTTCGAACGCTTCGCCAAAAAAGCCCGTCAACCCGAACGCTCCCTTCTTGCACAATTATATGATGGTACGGCGAGCGTTAGTAAAACCTTGGCCGCAGATTTAGTAGCCGCTGTTGAAAAAGCTGTGCCCGTCGAGAATCCCCTTCCAGATCATTTAAAAAATTATGGTGCATTTTCTTCCCGCACCGGCGGGTACGCTCAATTTGGCGTACAGATGGAAAACGATATAAACTGGCTTCTTAAAATATTGAAATCTAATATTACAAGTGTCGTTTACGCTGGCTTTAAAGATCATAATTACGACTCTCATCAGGCAGCTTCATTACCTATGGCCTATAATTTTTTACGCGCCCAAATGGAAGTTTTCGCGCAGCTCATGTCTGAAATGAAAAAAACACCCTCGCCAGATATGCCCGGACGTTCGTTGTATGACGACACGATCATTGTTATTTATAGCGATTTCGCGCGAACGTGGGGATTACCTGGAACCGATGATCATAACCATCAAGGTGCATTTGTCATTTCAGGAGGTGCGATTAAAGGTAATCGGCAGATTGGAAATTACGAACTCCCCGCCGATAAGATGTTTGTAGGTTCGGCTCCCAGTGTTCCTATGGCGATCCAAGACGAAGGGTTGGGACGCTCTATGCGCCCGGCTCTCACCAAAGATATGATCACAACTATCTATGATTTATTTGGTATGAAATACGGAAAAGACTATTTCATGCCAGGCACACATGGCGTTATTCAAGGACTTCGAGCATAAAAAACGGCTCTTCAAATGAAATCCACAATATGAGATTTTATTTTCGAAGAATGTTGTTTAGTCTTCCTTTTTGACGAGCTCTCCCTGTGCTTATTGGCGATAAAACTCAAAAATATCTTTATGACAGAGCAGGTTTGTCTCTATTGGGCCTTGTTTCATTATTTACCGTTTCTTGCGCAGACCAAGAAATCTTGGTCGCGACCCTTCTTAATGAAGATACAACTCAAACTTGCAAGAATGGTAGCGTAAATATCGAGGGCCAATGTATAGAAGACAAACAAAAGGGATCTTGTCCGAAAAATGATCCACAAATCGAGTCATCCATTCAAGCGCTCGGCGCCAATCATTCACTCCTTTTGCCCTCCCGAGGCGCCCCCCCAGGCGTTGGTTGGAATACACAGATGTACTGGAGATCTGCCAACTGTACTGCTCTTTATGCTGGTTCCTACACCGGAATTCCTGCCTTAATTTCTCAGAAAGTATGGTCCTACCATCTTGGAAGCAATCGTTGGGAAGTTCTTTTCAACGGCAACTCCGATTTGGAAAAGCAGAAAAGCGCCGTCGATTTATTACGCGAAACCTTTAAATCCCCTCGTTCACTATCGGCGGAGGAACAAAGGACTTTATTAAAATTTAAAAAATGGTGGTTAGAAGAAGTCGTCTTCAAAGATGGCCATTTCACAATGCAAAACGGAGGGCCGGTCATGCCAAGAATGGTCTACGACGGTATGACCTTTAACAACAATTTTGATGAATTAATTTGGGGAAGCGGCGCAAGCCTTGCCTCTCATTTTCTCGTACAAATTCAAGCTTGGGCAAACGAAAAAACGATTGCTGAAATAGAAAAGCAAACAGATCAGGCCTTTACAAAATTGTGGTCCTTTTCACCCTCCGACAAAAAATGGAGACAACTCAAATCGGATTCAGTATCCCGCCCAAGGCTAGAGCCCACCAGCGGCTCAATGATCTCATCCGAAGAAAAAATCCGTTGGTTTGGTGCCCGAGATCCCTTTGAAATGTGGACCTATAACCTCAAAGAGAGAACGTGGAAAGAAGATGAGTTTATCAAAAAGAAAGATATCGTCGCGGTTAACAGCGTGCAATCGATACGGATTAGTACAAATCGACTCCTCTACATCAACACTAAAACCTCTATGTATAACGAGCAGACGAAAATATGGAGTCAACTACCTGCTCCGCCGACACCAGCGAATTCAAGTAATACCCTTCTTATGTTTAGCGCGAAAAGAAATAAAGTCCTCCTTTTTTCGCCGAACGCGGAACCTTTCCTTTCCACCTTTGATTTAGAATCCCAAACCTGGTCAACGCCTCTCCCCGACGGCCCTCCTCTCATCACCGGGCGTTTTGGTAAGTATTACGGGTATTTTGATGCCTCCTTTGACGTTGCCGTTATCCATTCAGACAAGAGTTCTTCAGTATGGGTCTATCGTCCAGAATGAAGCGTTCCAACCCACAGAAAAAGTCCAGTCTCTTTTGCCGCTCCAACACACTTAGCAAGTGATGAAGTTCTATACGCTATGTTTAACAGCGATGCTTTCTGTATTATCTTTCGCGGAGGGATTGGCGCAAACTATTGACGAGGAAACGAAGGAAAACAACCTCGAACCCAAAATCTTAAAACTATCTTTTTCGTCGACGGTGGCGAATCGGGACGATCTGCGAATGGCTATTCTTTCCCAACTCAGCGATTTTGACATTTCACTGGAGCTTCTTCAAAAACAAATGCCTACTTTATCCGAGCGCATCCAGTATACTAAAACAGTCAAAAACGATCATCTGCTAGCGATCGTTTGGGTTGAGCAAAACGAAAAAGAATGGTTGCTTTATTTATCAAAACCGCAATCCGGCGATCTTTTCGTTCGATCGATTCAACGTACTTCCTCATCAACCACCGACCATGAAGGTCTGGCGAGTGTTCTGCGCTCCTCCGTCGGGGCGTTACTTATTGGCGAGTTACCAGACGCAAAGCTTGTCGTTCAGCGGGAAGAAAAAAAAATCGTTGAACACGCTCCGCCAACCACGCTCCCTTTGGACGAGGGACATCGGCTCGTTCTAACTCTGGGGGTTCAAACAAAGAGCACTCTCAATTTTGAACTTTATCCAAGTCTCTGGATAGATCTTCGTTTCAAAGTATTTCCCACATTATACTCCTATTTTCACTATTCCTTGAGTTCCCTAACAAAGCGAACATCGGACTTTTCTTTTTCATTACAAGAGAATCACTTTCTTTTGGGCACGCTTTTCTCAATCGCATTCGAAGGCGGCGTTGCGTTTCACTTCCTATTCGGAGGAGGAATCTCCAATTATAGCACCGTGTCAGAATCATCAAAAAACGAGCTTCTGATTCATGATGTCAATGGATGGAGACCTCTTTTTCAAAGCTATATTGGCGTTGAGTGGCAGGGATTGGACCATCTCGCGGTGGCCTTTGACCTTGGCTTTGATTCCTATTGGAACCCTTTACTTTTTCGAAGGCAAGATAAATCCCAGCCGATCACAGGACTTGGATTGAGCCCCCAAATTCGCCTAGCTATTTCTTGGGGCGTTTTCTAATGAGGGTCTTAAAGGAAAAGAAAATAAATTTCCAAGCAGATATACAGCTCGTCGAACGTGCGCTTGAAGGCGAGCGAAAAGCAGAAGTTCTGCTTGTCGAACGACTTCTAGTACGTGTTCAAGCGACGGTCAAATATATGGTGTCCGACATCGAGGAACATGAAGATTGGATCCAAGATTCAATCTTAGAAGTCTTGCGTAGTTTGCCCCAATACAAAGGCCAATCTCCCTTTGAGAGTTGGGCGCATACCATTGTTGTGCGGACCACATCTAGACGTCTTAAGGGGTACCTTAAACGACGATCACGTTGGGCAATTTGGGATAGAATCGATGGAATTTTATCGCCTTCAACATCCCCATCAAAGCGCCACGAAAACAACGAACTTGGGGCGATACTCGTCTCAAAAATTTATCAACTTCCTGCGGAAAAGCGTATGGTTATCGTCTTAAAACTTGTTCACGGATTTTCGCTAAAAGAAATCGCAGCGATGACCCAGACGCCGCAAAATACGGTTCGCGAAAGATTGAGAACCGCGAGAATTTCGTTAAGAGAAATGATCCGCAAAGATATCTCAGCAAAAAGTTGGCTGGAGGATTTGACATGAAAAAGGAACACTGCCGCATTCATCTTGAGTTATTGGACAATGACGAAAAAACCCAACATCTTCAAGAATGCCAAGACTGCCGAATCGATGCAGCGATAGAAAATGCGCTACGCTTAACGCCGGAAAAAAGCCACGCGCTTTCGCACCGCAAACATGCTCACGAAATCGTAGACCTTTTTCATCGCGACCCCAAACCCAAGATGCAAGAGCAAGCGTTTCGCCTTCCCCTCGCACGAATTGCGGCGATTATTTTCGTTGCTTTTGGACTCGCGTTCTGGCTCCTCAATGGAGAACAAGAAACCAGGGAATTTGTAAAAATCGAGCTCCCCCCTAAAATACCAAAGGAAAAATTAGCGGTTGCCAAACACGAAAAAGCGCCGATTAAGAAATTCATTGCCAAACAAGTCGCTGGAATCCCTACGAACGCCACCGAATACAGCGAAGGTGCCCATATTAGTCTAGGGGAGAATGAATCTCTTCTGGCCATTAATCAAATGAATGTCCTTCTTTACCTTCAAAAAAACACGAAGGTTGTTCTTGAAAAACTTCGAAAAAACGAAGTCGAAGTGCGTTTAATTTCAGGAAGCCTCTTCATGGACGTCCTTCCCAATCAAGGAATGAAAGTAAAGGTACATACTAACCAAGGTAGTATTAAGGTTATCGGAACCGTATTTTATGTCGAGGCTAAAAACAAAACCAGAGTGGGTGTGCTTCGCGGAAAGGTTAATTTTTCCACTCCAGATCGCCAAACTCAAATTACCAAAGATCACGTATTTGATTCTGATACCAAACGCTTGGACATTTTTGAAAAAGATGATCGTATGGACATTTTCAACTTAATTAGAAAGAATACCACCTGCGCGTCTTCTTTGTTTTCCTTCCATATACATCCCGAGAATGCCCGACTAAAAATCGATGGGGTCCTTGTGACCAACGCTCCCCTTTTCGATATTTTGCTTTGTGAAGGCGACCATAACATAGAGCTCGAAAAAACGGGGTTCAAAAAACTAGAAAGACGGATACGCGTTGATAACACAACCACCCATGAACTTTATCTAAAATTGAAAAGAGTTGAACACGAGGTAAAGAAAAGCGAGGTTCTAGGAGCCCAAGATTTACTACGAAGAGCCCGAGGAGCGCGCATAGAAAAAAATTGGAAGAAAGCGCAAAAAATCTATCTTAAAATCATAAAAAAGTTCCCCCAAGAACGGGCAGCCAGAATCGCGCTCATCGCCTTGGGAGACCTCGAAAGAGGCCCGCTATCACGTCCTAGAAAAGCCCTACATCACTATCGAGCGTATCAAAAAACGCGAGGCCCCTTGATAGTGGAAGCCTACTATGGAGAAATTATGGCGCTTAAAAAACTTGGACGTTCATCGGAAGAAAAAGAAAAAATCCTAAAATTTTTAACACGTTTTCCTTCGGCCCTTCAAAGACGACGTCTCAAGAAAAGACTCGGTGAACTTTAGTTCTTATCGCTGTTTTCGATGTTTTTTTTTCTGCCAAATAATATAAAACCACAAACTAAAATAAAAAAGAAAAGGGAACCAGGAAAGGAAGGAAGCGTCGAGCATCCACCGGCCAATACTAACGGTGCTCTATTTACTTTTCTAGGTTCGCTAATGTCTGTCAGATCATCGGATATATCTTTTCCCATATCGGATCCATCGATACCCCCCATATCTTGGTTTTCTAAAACGCAATCCACACCATCTCCAATGAAAGGAGTCTCACAAGTACATTGAAAACCATCTAAGAGATCTTCACAGCGAGCATTTTCATGACAGTTATCTGTGTTCAATTCACACTCATCAAGGTCGCACTGGCTGCCTCTTTTACACCCACGAAAGGTGAAGCTTCGGCTCGCTTGAACCTGCTCGTTGCTCGCCGTCATTTGGTAGGTGGAACCTGCGCTTAGCCCTGCGATTGCACCTTCGGGACACGACCATTTCCCAGCTTGCACCGTCGCCTCGCAACGTTGCATGTAACCGTCCTCTCCCACAACAACGATGATTAAGCCGCTGCCATCTGGCAGATTCGCGCTTCCGCTCGGCGTGGTTCGGTTTGAATCAATCTCTTCTTCGGGTGAGAGAATTTCTATCCCAAGGGTAATCGAGCTTTGAGGGGAGAGGGTTTGCGGAAGACCAAGGACGGGCATGCAGCCTCTAATAAGATTTAGCGATGCGAAACTAAAATCGACCTCGCCCGCGCTCTCGTTGGGTCTTGAAATCACCGACAGGACCGATTTATCAAACAAACCCGTCGCAACGTAAATTTTCCCGTCTGGACCAAGTTTGGTTTGCCCATGATAAAAACCCACCTCCTGGCGATTAATAAGCGTTTCCTTATTCAGCGTGAAATCGTATTGAAAAAGACTCGATGGCACCGGCGGAATCACGCCGCTTACCCCTAGGGTCACGTAATAAAGCTTGGAATCATCTGGAGAAAATGCGCCCCCATATTTTCGGCGCTCGGCATTGCTTGTGAGAAAGGTTTGCTTGGCGATGCCATTCTCCTGCTCAAATTCACCGGTGGCGGGATCAAAAGCCAAGGAAGAAATATCTCCTCCGGTCGAATCGCTTCCCGACATGACAAGTTTTTTTCCATCATTAGAGACGGCAAAAAGACCGAAAGGTCCCGATGAAATGTTGGTCGCTGTGGTGCGCACTTCAATGACTCCTTCTGATGTGATCGGCAAAACGAAAAGCTTTTTATCGCCAGCCACGATCACCCAGAAATCCAATCCGTTGGTGTGAGGAACGACGACCATACCTTCTCGGGCGCCGAGCTGAGCGTCGAGTTCGATGGAGATATTCTCACCAACGACGCTGATATTTTGTGGATCTGAAAGATCAAATTCTCGTATCCCTATTTTCGACGATTCTTCTTTTGTGTGAACGATGATATAGACATGGTTAGGATGTTCCGGGCGCGGAACAATGACGGCCGCGTGCATAACGGAGAGACTGCCTAAAAGGTCATCGACAACGACGACGCCCGCGCTATCCCAAGCCTTCCTCCCATCAGTATAGAGAAGAAGAGCACCGCTCGCAGGATCGGCAAATGAGGCACTACCCTCAACAGTATCTATCGCAGGATCCACACTCGCCAGAGGCTCCATATTTGGGCTGAAACGCAGGCGACAATTTTGCCCGAAATTCCAGGTCTGGCTATGTTTTGAACCCTGCCCAAATACAGCATTGGAATGGAGGAGGAAAAGAACACTCATGAACGAGAGTGCGAGTTTCCAATTGCGAAAGGAAGGATTTTTCATCGGTACCACCTTTTGGGACAAATCGTTTATGTATCAAACATAGGAGTGGGGCTGATTTCAAACAAGGATTCGATGGTGCAAAAAACGGGCAATTTCGAGAAGGCCTGACTAAAGAGTTTAGGATCTCACCAAGGAGGCTTTTTTGAGATCAATACCGGCGATCTGCGCGTATTTCTCTAGAGACTTTTTTTCCTTTCGACTCATTTTTTTAGGAACCACGATCACAAAATGCACAATGAGGTTGCCACGGTCCTTTCGGTTCACACGTTGAATTCCTTGATTGCGAATAACCTTCTGGTCGCCGTGTTGCGTACCCGATGGCACCTTCACTTCCACAGGTTCCCCTAAGGTCGGAATTTCAAGTTTTACACCTAAAGCTGCATGAACGTAGGAAAGTTGGGCAATAAAATGAATGTCAGCACCGTCTCTCTGAAATATTTCGCTCTCCTGAACGCGAATAAAAACATAAAGATCGCCGCGGCCGCCGCCTTTTTCGCCGGCCTCACCTTCGTCTCTTAAGCGTAAACGCATTCCGTCATCGACGCCAGCGGGAATGGTCACATCAACTTCTCGAATTTCTCGGATCAATCCTGAACCACGGCAATCTTTGCAAGGGTCAGAAATCGTCTTTCCTTGTCCCTTGCACTGGGGGCAGGTCGAACTAAGGGTAAAGAATCCCTGTGCGTGTTGAACTTGGCCTCGACCGCCGCAGCCCGCACAGGTTACAGGGGTAGAGCCCTCAGCGGCGCCCGATCCCTCACATGTTTCGCAGGGATTATGACGGGGGATTTCGATGGTTTTTTTGGTTCCGAAGACGGCCTCTTCGAAGGTTAAACTCATGTCGTATCGCAGATCTGCGCCCGGTTTCGGTCCACTTCTTCGGCGGCCTCCGCCAAAACCAAAAAGGTCGCCGAAAATATCGCCGAACTGACTAAAGACGTCTTCGGCAGAATGGAAACCACCGCCCCCACCGTGATTGAGACCCTCGTGCCCAAATCGATCGTATACATTTCTTTTTTCTTTATCGGAGAGCACTTCGTAGGCTTCGGCTGCTTCTTTAAATTTTTCTTCTGCTTGTGCATCATCTGGGTTTCGATCGGGATGGTATTGCATCGCCAATTTTCGATAAGCTTTTTTCAGGGTTCTATCGTCAGCGTCTTTTTCAACGCCTAAAATTTCGTAAAAATCACGGGCCATTCTTTTATCCTATTCATACTGAGACGAATCGCGGCTAATCTAGCGACCAAACCTAATGAATCAAGAGGCGATTTAAACAATCCAAAAGTAATACCCCTCGATTGATCACTCTCTTTTTTTGAAAATTGCAGAGGTTCGCGACGGATTGTCGGCAAGGCCAACATGCCAGGCCCGAAAAACCGCCAAAAGTTCTTGGAAATCCGGACGCGAATGCTCTTTGTGATCTCTGTCAAAACGACACAAATGAATGCATTCGCGAATGTAGAGTGTGAACAAGTAAGTGGGGGGGTACCTTCGCATGCGGTTTAAAAAGCGATGGCACGGTATCGTGTTGGAACATGTTTGGATCCATTTCCAGCCCAACGTTTAACGATTTTACCCAAATCAGCGCCGGCGGAAATCTCGCTTGTGGGTGACGAGGTTCCGATGTCTATTGTTGGGACCAATCTGGAAACGTAATTTTGGAACAGGGCGACATCACCCAGGTTAGTGTCGGTCCGTCCCATTTTTGTGTTTTGAAAAATAGACAAGCGAAGTGTTTCAATAACGCGGGCAACCCAATCCGGCTCCACCTTCGAAGTCCGACGTTATGAAAGCAGCACCGGCGTTAAAAAGGTCTTGGACCGCAATGACGTCCACCACACCATCGCGGTCATCTGATGCGCTTGCTCCCAATTCTGTATAAAGTTCGCCGATATGAAGGGTCATTTTCGCGTCGCCATTGAGGGTTATCACAGGAGGCGTTTCATCGAGTATTTGCGAACCTACAAAAATCTCTCTCTGAAGCGGGTCGGCTTTATTTTCTGCTTCATCAGAGACATTATATTCAACAAAATAGGTTCCGCTTTTTTCAGTATTCACGCTCATTTTAATCACGATTTTTTCGCTAATATCGCCGTCAACATCGTCGACCGCGCTGGCCCCGAACTCGGTATAGGATCAAACCGGTGCTTACCCTCGTCGGGGAAGCGCGTGGAACTCAATATTGGCGACACTCATCCACATTCAGGCCAACTGCTGCAATCGGCGCTTTGGGCGGAAATATAGATCAGAAAATGCCCATACCTCCTGAAATGCCAACCTTGTGTTTCGAAGCCGATGCTCAAGAGTGTTGTTAAAATAGACAGAAAAACGGGATGGTTATTTTCCTCCCGCTTAGTCAACGAATCTAAGGGGCTTCTTTTCTCAAGCGGGCAAGGTGTTCGCGTACACCTGCAAAGCTTTTACGATGGTAAACACAGGGACCAAATTCGATGATGGCCTCGCGATGTTTTTTGGTGCCATAGCCCTTATGGGAGGCAAAACCATACTCGGGCCATTCGCTATCCATTTCAAGAAGGAGTGCGTCGCGATCGGTTTTCGCGAGAATCGACGCCGCAGCAACCGAACGGGATCTACTATCGCCTTTTACTATTGTTTGCTGATTGTAGGTGACATCGATTTTTTTGTTTCCGTCCACAAAAACGCAATCGGGTTCTAGACCGATTTGCTCCACCACCTCTTCAACCGCGCGTTTCATCGCCAACAAACTTGCTTGGAGAATATTAATATCGTCGATTTCATCTTCATCGGATACGGCGACAGCAAAGCCCATCGCCTTGCTTTTGATGTCCTCATAGGATTCCAGACGGACTTTTTCTTTGAGCTTTTTTGAGTCGTTTAATTTCCCTACCCAGGGCTCGTCCATTTTATCAAGAAAGAGGGCAACCGCGGCCGCGTAAACGGGACCCGCCAGCGGGCCGCGACCGGCTTCGTCCACGCCGATCACAAAAGTGTATCCTTGCTCAATACACCAGGCCTCGATCTCGCCTAATTCTAAAAGTTCTTCATCAGGAAATAGTTCTTCTTGCTTCATTAATTCACCTTAAGAAAATGCAATGGAGAGGTCGTTATAAATGCGATAGCCCTCGTCTGTTGTTTCGATGAGGGAGGCAAGACCTTGTCGCCTTAGTGTTCCAATAGCGGCATAGACACGTTTGTGCGCCGATTCATAATCAATTTTCACCCCTGGCCAACCCGCTTCAAAAAGCGCATCGAGGTCAAAGGCTTCATCAGGATTCTCGAAATGTTTTTCGACCAAAAAGGCGAGTAGTTTTTTCGCGGGACCACGTCGACTGAGGTCAATTTTAGTGCCTTCAATTTCAACTTTTCCACCATCTTTTCGCACCAAGATAATCGATTTTGATTGTCGTTCCCCTTTCTTAAACTGGCGTAGCAAACGTGTAAAAAGCCACCCTCTAACTTCTTGAACATCCATTCTAAAATTATCCAAGGATTGGGAAACAAGAAGGGGAAGTTTCTGCGCCCCACCCTGCCGCTCGGGAATAACAGGAAGCGTAAAATCCATTTCTTCAGCCAAGACTTTCATCGCTTCGTCCCAAATTGGATAGAGATTCCATTCCCAATTATTGATATGTGTTTTTACTTTATCGTGTTCCTCATTTTCTAAAAGAAGCAAAGAAAGATAAACAAGACTACCAATAGAGGGACCTTTGGGGTCATCAAGAATGGACTCGTATAACGCTTTTGCCTCTTCAAAATCACCGCGAAGATGGGCAATATTTGCTTTTGAGATAGTGATACTTGCCAAGGATTCAGATTCGTATTGGGAAAGAACGAATTCGGAGTCTTCAAGAATGTCCGTGGCAAGATCAATCTTATCAAACTCGATCAAGACGCCAGCGCGATTGGCTGAAAAAATCGCTGCCTCTTTTGATAGACCTGCACGAAGGAGCGATTTTTCAACTTCGGCGTAGGCATCAATGGCACGCGTTAGGTCCCCATTATAATGGGCGATGAGTCCGATATTTCCAGCGATCGTATCGCGAATCGCCGACCCTTCTTCTAGCAAAGCAAAGGCGCGCTCATAGGCTCGCAACGCATCTTTAAAGCGCCCGGCTTTGGTGAGGATAGCGCCTTCGGCGTTGAGAACTTTGGCGATCGTGAGATCGTCTTTGGTCGCAATCGCAAATTTCCTCGCCTTCTTCAACAGAGTCTCGTCTTGGGTTCGCGTTCCTTGGGCCGCAAAGGCTAACGCTAGGAGTTCAAATTCGCGTGGACGTTTGGGTGAGGGCGTATGCTCCACAAGCGCCTCGAAGACGGTATCGGTACCTGGGCTTCGGGAATTCATTGCGAAGAGAAAAGCTGGAAATTGATTCTCTAAACCTGGACTCTCGTCGATTAGATTTTCGGCCAAGAAGAGATTTCCGCGTTTTAGATAGAAGGCCGCCAAACGTGCGCGGACTTGTGGAGAACAGCCTTCTTGATTTGGTTTTTCAAGAATTCTTTCCCGCAATGATTGTGGACCTCTCCATTCCAAAAACGCATCAAGAACGAGGGTAAGACTTTCTAAATCTTCGCCTTCGCTCGTCTCAAAGGCCGCCAGAAAGTTCTCAAAATCGTCGCGAAGAAGCGCGTCTAATTGTTTTCGCGAACGTGGAAAGGAAGCGCATAAGAGCGCCGCTTCCTTGGCCCAATATTGAGAGAAGGCTGTAGAATCCGCACGTTTTTTTTCTAACATGTAGATACGAACTGATTCGTAGAGAGAAAATCGACTCAGAAGAGGATCGCTTTTAGAGCGCTCTCGTTTTAGTAAACTCTTCTCCAATAAACGCCCAAGAATAATCGCGATATTTTCTTGCTCGGAAATCGCTTCCAAGGCAACCAAAGAAAAGGACACTCTAAAGAGGGAGATCGTTTCTAGTGCCAATCGCTCTTCTTCATTTAGTAAACTCCACGACCAATCAATGGCACCCACAACCGTCGCTTGGCGTTCGGAACGACTAGGGTCCCGCGTTCTCACCTTCGTTAAATGCTTCTCTAAATCGTTGCTTAAATCGCGTAGGGAAAAAAGGTCCACGCGGGATGAAACAAGCTCGATCAACAAGGGAAGACAATCCAAGGCAACCACGATTTCCAGAATCAAAGGTCGGGCATCCTCTCGATTTTGGATGCTCTTTCCTCGAAAATCAGGATCTATTTTTTCGGCTCTATCAATGAAAAGTTCAACCGCATGTTCCACGTCAAGACCGTCAAGGCTAAACACGTGTTCGCCCTCGATATCGAGTCCCTCTCTGGTCGTAATAATGAACACCGTTTGCGGCGAGGCGCGACACCAGCGCTGTAGGGCAAGACGCACGAAGTCAAGAAGTTGTTCGGCATTATCAACGACGACAACGGGCGTTAGTTGGCTAAAAAAGAATCGGCCGATTTGATCAAATCCTTGGTTGAGTTCCTCTTCTTTTGCGAGAAGATTATGGTTTAGATTGATATCTAGGGTATCTGCGATGGTGCCTATCGCGATGTCTTTGTCGAAGGATTCTGAAAGGTCTAAAAAAAGAGCGCCTTGAATATCTTCAATAAGCGCTCTAGAAATTCGTGTTTTGCCAGCGCCAAAAGGACCGACAATGCTGATAACGTGCTCCTCCTCTAGACATTTAACTAAGGAATGAAGCTCTTTTTCCCTTCCAAAAAATGCGCCAAATTGCGCCACGATATCTCACACTTATTTGAGAACATAGAGACCATCTTTGGTCGCCCAGTAAATACTGTCGCCTTTCACTAAGATCGACAATACAGGCGCATCGGCTTTTGCGATACTACTAAGTTTTCCATCGTAGGTGCGGATAACTTCGCCTTCATTCCATGCCACACGTACATCATTTGCGTCCCAGTTTTGCGGCGAGAATCCTTCGGTAAGTTTTTCTGGAACGCAGGGCTCAATGCAATCTACCGCGAGTTTGCCGAGTCCAGTATCGGTCTTGAGGTAAAGGAATCTATCGGTCGTTCTGATGTCTCGAACTTTTCCGGTAGTCGTAAGT
>Ga0256840_1003053_pt1 | contig 13937 bp, 7 predicted proteins | sample 355202metaG_FD_185969 | JGI IMG/M metagenome (GOLD analysis project Ga0256840, IMG submission 185969) | Hydrothermal vent microbial communities from Mid Atlantic Ridge, Atlantic Ocean - 355-202 | ecosystem: Environmental > Aquatic > Marine > Hydrothermal vents | place: Atlantic Ocean: Mid...
GTGGTAAATAATGAAGCTGTAACTGATGTAAATATTAAAGGTAATATTAATTCAAAATTTGAAGTCATTTCAACGGCAAGTATTAATCCTGTAAGCGGAGCTCTAATTGTTGCTGCAAATATCCCTGCCATTCCTGCCACCGCAAATATTCCAGGGTTTTGTACCAGTCCGGGAAAATATTCTTGAGTTGCAGCTCCAAATAATATTCCGGTAAGCACCCCTATTGCCAGAAGAGGAGCAAATATTCCACCCGGTAAACCGATTCCATAACTAAAAATCGTTAGTATAAATCTTCCCAAAAACAGAACAATAAGAAATTGTAAAGTAATTGAGTTATCTAAAGCCATTCTAATTGTTTTGTATCCTCCACCAATCATGTCCGGACTATAAATACCTATTACTGCAATTAATACACCGGATATTATGCTTAATAGGATTAACTTATTTTTATAATTGTTAAAAAAGTCTAAAGATATTATTAGTAGTTTATTGAAAAAAAATCCGATAAAACTAAGTATAATGCCTAAAAAAATAAATAGCAAAACCGCTGATAAAGACGGTGTATTGAAAAGGGTCATTTTTATAACCGGGTTTGCTCCGATTAATGCTCTTGATACTAGATCCGAAGTGCCGGATGCCAGCATAATGGCTGCTACTGAAAAAAAGTTATGTTTAAAATGTCCGTGCATTTCTTCAATAACAAAAATTATTCCTGAAAAAGGAGCATTAAATGCACTTGCAAGACCGGCTGCGGCTCCGGCTGAAATTAAGGGATTATTTTCATCATCTGCTTGTTTAAAAACATCTTTAATCATTTTTCCTATGTTTGCCCCTAATTGAATGGTCGGTCCTTCTCGCCCTAATAAAAACCCGCTTCCTAATGAAAACAATGATGCAATAAATTTTACAGGTATTATTTTTTTCCATCGTAAAGGACGAAGATTATCCAATGCTCCTTCAATTTCCTGTACTCCACTTCCGGATGCTTCCGGAGCAAATTTCTTGATTAAAAATAAAGATACAGCTACTCCACTGATACCTAATATCAAGGGGAAAAACCAACTAAATAAATCCGTTTTATCTACGTTAGAATATAAATAATCACGAAAAACTTCTATCAGATGTAAGATATATCGAAATAAAGAACCAACAATGCCGGATACTAAACCAACAATGAAAGCAAAGAAAATCAGACGAAAATTTTTTGTATTAGCATCCATGAATCTTTGCGTTGATAAGCTGTTTTTTTCGTGTTTAAAAAAGGGCATGTTTATAAGGTAATGAAATTTTTATTTAATCAAAGTAATCATAATCACAAAAGTAAGACATTTAAACCCCTTACTTTTTTTTATTTTTTCTCCACCTGTTTTTTTTATTTACCGAAAAACCAAATTTACCAATTTCTGTGCCTTGTTTATAATAAAATCCGTGAGCATAAGAAATTAATCCTGCACTACTTAATTTGAAAGCACCTGTTTCTTTATCAATAAGGCTTTCGTCTGCATTAACGGCAACTACTTCGGCAATAAACATATGGTGCGTGCCCAAAGGAATGATTTGCTTAACTTTACACTCTATATTTAAAGGAGACTCTTTTATTAAAGGTGCTTTTACTATTTGTGCTTTTTCCGTATGCAGTTTCATTTCTTTAAATTTATTAAAATCTTTACCCGATTTAACTCCACACCAATCTGTTGCATGTGCTAAATCTTTGGTTGTTAGATTAATAACAAATTCCATGTTCTGTCTGATAATATTGTATGAATACCGTCCCGGACGGACAGAAATATAGCACATGGGAGGGTCGCTGTTAATAGTTCCCGTCCATGATACGGTTATAATATTGTATTCATTGGCTTGGCTGCCCATACTTACCATAACAGCGGGTAACGGATAAAGAACCGTTCCCGGTTTCCAAGATATTTTGCTCATATTTATTTGTTAATGAAAATTTGTAATTTAATTTACCTTTCTTTTTACTTCGTAAACATCTTCAATTTTTTTCAACCGCTCTATTAAATTATTGAGTTGTTTCGAATTATTTACCGATGTAATGATGATTCCTTCAAAAAGATTATTTTTTCTCGGGTGAATGGTTAATGCACGCATATTTAACTTAAATTCTTTGGCTATAATTTCAGTAATGGTACTTACAATACCTACTTTGTCTTTTCCGTTGATGTGTATTTGTACATTAAATTCGCCCTTTTCATGTTCTGTATTCCATTTTGCTTCCACAATACGGTACGGAAAACGTGTGTGCATATCTTTTGCATTCGGACAGGTTTTTTTATGTATTTTTGTTCCTTTGCTTACGGTAATAAAACCAAATATTTCATCGCCGGGTATAGGATTGCAACATTTAGCAAGATGATAGTCTATAGTTTGAAGATTATTTTCTATTATCAGATAATCTTGTTGATACTGTTTGTCAATTTTTTTATTAAGGATACGAAGTTTGCTTTGCTCTTCAACTTGCTCTTCATTTTCTTTTTCATAGATTTCTGCAAAAGCCTTTTTTATTTTATGAATATCCAATTTACCTTCGCCAACAGCTTGATAAAAATCCAATGTGGTTTTAAAACCAAAATAAATAACTAATTTATTGATATGAATATCATTAAAATCAATCTTTAGTTGAGAAAGTTTTTGTTTTACAGCTTCTTTTCCTGCGTCTAAATCTTTATAAGCTTCGGCTTTAATCACGCGCTTAATTTTTGCGCGCGCACGAGGGCTTTTTACAATATCCAGCCATTCATATTTGGGTTTTTGATTTTTGGATGTTAATATTTTTACTTCATCACCATTTTTTAATACATGACGTATGTTTTCAATTTTTCCGTTAACAATAGCTCCTGTACATTTTTCGCCGATATTGGTATGAATTGAAAAAGCAAAATCAAGAACAGTATATCCTTTGTGTAAGCGTTTTAAATCTCCGTTTGGCGTAAACACAAAAATTTCGTCGGTATAAAGCTTCGCTTTATCTTCTTCATTACTTGATTGTTGAAATGATTTATCCGGTTTTTCAAGAATTTCTCTAATTTTCCCTAACCAATCCGATTTGGCTTGTCCTGCTTTGTTTTCTTTGTACTTCCAATGCGCGGCTTGACCTTTTTCGGCAATTTCGTCCATACGGCGTGTACGGATTTGCACTTCCACCCACTTTTCTTCGGGTCCTATTACGGTAGTATGTAAGGATTCGTAACCGCTTGCTTTAGGTGCCGATATCCAATCGCGCAAACGCCGCGGATTTGGAACATATTTGTCGGTAATTATTGAATAAACTTGCCAACATTTTGCTTTTTCTTGCGACAAGTCTGTATCAATTATTACGCGAATGGCAAATTTATCATAAACTTCATCAAATTCAACGCCCTGTTTTTTCATTTTATTCCAAATTGAATAAATAGATTTGGGGCGACCTTTTATTTCACAATTTACAGCTTGTTTTGCTAATTCTTTTTTTAAAGGACTAATAAATTGTTCAATGTACTGATTACGCGATGCTTTGGTTGCTTCTAATTTTCTAGCTATATCTTTGTAAATATCCGGATGAAGATATTTCATCGAAAGATCTTCCATTTCGGTTTTTAGGGCATATAAACCCAAACGGTGAGCAATGGGAGCATATAAAACGGAGATTTCCGAAGCCGTTTTTATTTGTTCGTTTCTGTGTGTATTTTTTAAATTGCGCAGGTAATAGAGCATTTCTGCAAGTTTTATCAGAATAGAACGAACATCTGTTGAAATAGTTAATAGTAAATTAATAAATTTTTCTGTTTGTATGCTTAGTTTATCTAATTGAATAGCAGGTATTTTTGTTAATCCTAAAACAATTCCGGTAATTTCTTTTCCGAAGATTTCTTCAATTTTTTCTTTTTTAAACAATTTATTTGGGGTAAAAACGTAAAGAAATACTGCAATGATAGTTATAGAACTTAAATTAATTTCATTGATACTAATTCTACTTATTTCAACGGCGGTTTCTAATTTATTAACGACAGGTTTAGTTTTAAAATCTTCAATATCGTTAAGATAATTCCATAATGATAAAAATTCATTTTTATCAAATTCAGGATAAATATCTTTTAATTTGTTGTATGTTTCTTCAAGTAACTGCATTTTACTCGCTTATTTTTTCTGTTTACAAAAATACATTTTTATTGACAGAACAAAAAAAACATCTTTCAACGCAAGTTTTTTTTAATCATTGTGTCATATAGACTAAGGAAGAATATTACACCTTAATAAATTTAATTGAAAATAAATATTGAATTTAAAAGTATATTATGAAAAAATTGAAATTTCTGGGGATAATCTGTTTAATTGGTTTTAGTTTAGAACTATTTGCACAACATCAGGGAGGCGGTGGTGAAGGTCGCCAAATGCCTGAGATAGGTGTGTTAAGCGGTACAATTTATGATACGGATGGTACACCTGTTGAATATGCAACGGTTTCTTTATTTTCTTTGCGTGATAATAAACTGGTTACAGGTGGGATTACGGACGATAAAGGACATTTTAAAATTGAAAAAATAAAACTTGGAGCCTATGCGGTGCATATAAAATTTATTGGTTTTAATACAAAGGTAATCAAACCAGTTTATATTGCACCTAAAGGTAGGGGTAAAGGGCAAGGCATTGAACAAAATCTTGGTAAAATTATTCTCGAAGCATCTTCAATTGAAGTTGATGATGTAAATGTTGTTGCCGATAAGGCTCATGTTCAGTACAAAATTGATAAAAAAGTGGTAAATGTTAGTCAAGATATGAATTCAGCAGCCGGTTCGGCTGTGGATATTTTGGAAAACACTCCGTCTATAGATGTAGATATAGATGGTAATGTGTCTTTACGCGGAAGTGGAAATTTTACCGTTTTAATTGATGGAAAACCTACGGTTTTGGATGCAAGTGATGTTTTGCAGCAAATTCCTGCCAACTCTATAGAAAATATAGAAATTATTACCAATCCTTCTGCCAAATATGACCCCGATGGTGCTGCCGGTATTATTAATGTTATTATGAAAAAGAAAAAATATGCCGGTTTTAATGGAATAATAAACTTATCAGCCGGTACACAAGACAGGTACAAAGGAGATATTTTATTAAACTATAAAGCAGGAAAGTTCAGCTTTACGGCAGGTATGGATTATCGTGATGAAAAAAGATACGGTAGCGGTTATCAAGAACGAATTACTTATTATCCGGATACAACATTTTTTATGAATTATTCGGGAGAAAGAAATGTGGATATTTATGGTTTGGGTTTTCGTGGAGGCGTAGATTACTATATTAATGACAATAATACGATTAGCCTTTCAGGAAGATATGGAGACAGAGAGTTTCAACGTATTGCTGAATCGTATTATCATGAATGGTCTAAGCCTTTTAATGTAGAAGATTATTATTTACGTGATAATACATTCGGGTATTTAGGAACCGCTTATAATATTGATTTAACTTATACTTTAAAGTTGAAGAAACCAAATCAAAAATTTGAAACCTTACTTTTTTATTCTAAATGGGACGGTTTACGATTTGATGATCAAAATAAATACATTACTGATAATGATGATAACATTATAGATAATAATCCGGAGAAAAGAAAAGCCGATGTTATCAGTCCGAGAGAAAGTTATCGTTATCAGTTTGATTATACTTCGCCGGTTGGTGTTAACGGAATGTTAGAAGCCGGTTGGCAAGGACGTTTGGATTATACAAACTCAGATTATGTTTACAGTTATGATTCGTTAGGAACTTGGATTATTGATACAGTGTTGTCAAATTCTTTAAAATACGATAGAAATATACAAGCTATTTATGGTACTTATGCTAATAGCATTGGAGGTTTTGATTATAAATTAGGCTTACGAATGGAATATACCGACCGTTTAATCGACCAATATACAACAGGGGATAAGTTTCCGGTTAACCGTTTTGATTATTTTCCAAGTGCGTACATTACTCGAGAACTAAATAAAAAACAACAAATACAGCTAAGCTATAGCCGTAGGATTAATCGTCCGCGAGGAAGAAACCTTAACCCTTTTCCTAATTACTCTGATCCTTATAATATTCAAGTAGGAAATCCTGCATTGGAACCTGAGTATGTGGATTCCTACGAATTAAATTATCAAAAAAGTTTTAAAAAATCTTTTGTGTCAGTAGAGGCATTTTATCGAAGAACAAATAATATTTTTACACGTATTCGTGTATTAGGTGATGATAATATTTTGTACACCACTTATGATAATCTTAATCATGATAATTCTTTAGGAATGGAGTTTGTTGCTAATCTTAATTTATTGAAGTGGTGGCGTTTAAATGGTAGTTTATCATCATACTACTATTCAATACTTGGAGAAATTGATGGAGACAATATTTCAGAAGAATCTTTTAATTGGCGTTTCAGGTTAAATAATACTTTTTCGTTTAAAACGAATACTCGTATTCAATTAACAGGTTTTTATACAGCACCTTCGGCTACAGCGCAAGGAACACGAGATGCATTTTATTTTGCAAGTATTGCTGTTCGTCAAGATTTATTAAATAAAAAGCTAAGTATTACAGCTCAACTTAAAGATATTTTCAACACTTTCGGACATAGATTCACCAGTGAGTCTGATGATTTTTATGTTCGTACAGATTTTGTAAGGCAAGGACAAGTTTTTATGCTTTCACTTACATACCGGATTAATAATTATAAAGATAAAAAAAATAGAAAAGGTGTAAACGGCGATGATTTTGAAGGTATGGATATGGAATAATGTATAGTTACTGCTTTTTAATGCAGTAATAAATTAGGGGAAAAGGAGCTTTAAGCTCCTTTTTTTAGCTTTAGGGAATTGAAAAACCTGATAGAAATTTGAAAAATACTAAAAATGTAGTATATTTATTATCTATTAAACCAAACAAACCGTGAAGCCAAAACTTGATTATCATCAAATTTTAGATGAAGCCCCTGATGCTATATGCATTATTAATAAGCAGTTGATTATTATTGATGTAAATATGCAAATGACAGTACTGTCCGGTTATTCCAAAAAAGAGCTTCTTTTAAATCCTTTGGCAAATTTATTTGATGAAAAAAGCTTAAACAGGTATCCTTTTAAAATTGATGAAATTGAAAATAACAAAATTGTTTTTTTAGAACGTTGCATAAAAACCAAGTCGGGGCAGCTTATTTCGGTAGAAATGAAATCAAAAAAATTACCGGATGGCAGTTATTTTTCTATTATCAGAGATATTAGTAAACGAATTAATGCACGAGCTGAACTTGAAAATACTTATAAAAAAATTAAGCTAAATGAATTTAGGTTCCGAAATTTATTTAACAATATTCCCTTAGGTATTTTTATAATCAATAAAAATGGCTCAATAGAAGCAATTAATAGTGCAATGGCACAAATATTAGGTGCGCCATCTCCTGAAATTAGTAAAAAATATAATATTTTTGAAATACCCACATTAAAAAATACGGAATTATTATCTGATATTGAAGCGTGTTTTGATAAAGGAGACATTTTTCATAAAGTATATAATTACACTTCTGTTTGGAAAAAAAAATTGTTTGTACGCGTTCATATCTTACCTGCTGTTATGGAGGGGAATGATAAAGTAATGGCTATAGTGGAAGACTATACCCAACAGCAAAAGAATCAATTACAATTAAAAATTTTATCAGAAGGTATCAATAGAACGCCAGCCTGTGTTCTTGTTACTAATAAAGAAGGTAAGATAATTTTTGTGAATGAACAATTTTATAAACATACCGGTTATTCTTCTGATGAAGTTATGGGGACAACTCCAAGAATTTTAAAATCAGGACATCATTCAAATGAGTTTTATCAAAATTTATGGGATACAATTTTAGCAGGTAAAAGCTGGACAGGAGAATTATTTAATAAAAAGAAAAACGGAACTTTATATTGGGAAAGCACCATGATCACCCCCATTAAAAATGAGCAAGGCGAAATAACTCATTTTATGGCTATAAAAGAAGATATTACCGAAAAGAAAAAAGTAGAAGTAGAACTTAAAAAGGCAAAAGAAAAAGCAGAAGAATCAGACCGTTTAAAATCTTCTTTTCTGGCAAATATGTCGCATGAAATTAGAACACCATTAAATGCCATTCTAGGCTTTAGCTCATTGATACGAGATTATAAACTGGAACCGGAGAAATCGGAAAAATTTCTTGATTTAATTCAAACAAATGGCAAACAATTACTGAATATAATTGATGATATATTATTGATTTCCAAACTTCAAGTTAATGAAATTAAGCTATCTTCTACTGTTTTTCTTTTGCATGATTTTTTTCAAGATTTATTTAAAACTTTTAGTCAGGAAATTTATATTCAAGATAATAAAAGTTTAAACCTACTGCTTGATATACCGGATTGGGAAATAAAGATAGAAGCAGATAAAAACAAATTGGGAGTGATTTTCTCAAAATTAATTAGAAATGCTATTAAATTTACCGAGTCGGGAACTGTTACTTTTGGCTACAAAATAGAAGAAAATAATAAGTTCGTATTTTTTGTTAAAGATACGGGTATAGGTATCTCAAAAGAAAAAAAGCAAATAATTTTTCAAAAATTTCGTCAGGCAGATGATACAAAAACACGAAAATATGGTGGAACGGGATTAGGGTTATCTATTGTAAAAGCATTAGTTGATTTGATGAATGGAAAAATTTGGTTGAAAAGTGAAGTAGCTAAAGGAGCTCACTTTTATTTTTCAATCCCTGTTAAGATAATTAATGAAACCAAAAGTGTTGAATATAAAAAAGAACTAAATTGGCAAGATAAAACTATTTTAGTGGTTGATGATGTGTACGAGTCAGTACTTTTAATTAATGAGATTTTAAAATCAACAGGTATAAAAATAATATCAGCTTCGGATGGTATTGAAGCAATTGAAAAAGTGAAAGCAATACCTGAAATTGATTTAGTCTTAATGGATCTACAACTTCCCAAACTAAATGGTATTCAAGCATCAAAAATAATCCGAACGATAAGAAATATTCCGATTATTGTGCAATCTGCTTTTATGGAAGAAGATTACAGGCAACAGTGTGAAAAAATTGGTTGTAACGATTATTTGCAAAAACCAATTAAACCGGACGAACTGAAATATAAAATTGCTAACTTATTGTAATATTTAGAGACGTTCTTTATGAATATTTGTCCGGTGTCCCGCAAAAAAAAATGTTAAATAGATGAAATGAGCAGTTTAAAAAATAAAAAATTGTATATTTGTTCATATTATAAAAATTAAAATCAGAAGATATGAAGAAAATTTTTGTATTATTTTTTGCGCTAACATTGATATTAAGCTCATGTTCTACGCTAAAAGTAACCAGTGATTATGACCCAAATGTAAATTTTAGTAAGTATAAGACTTATAATCTATTACCTTGGCGCGAAGATGTTTCGCATATGGTAAATGATTTTGACCGTAAAAGAATTGTAGATGCAATAAAACACGAAATGGAATTGCGCGGATATAAATATGCAGAATCAAATAGTGATGTAAGTGTTAGTGCCTATATAATCTTAGATGAGAAAGAACAAACTACTGCCTATTCTACCTATATGGGAGGATATGGTTATTATGCGGGATTTGGATATTACGGCTATGGTCCCGGCTTCGGTATGGGTACAACCCATACAACTTATAATACTGAAACCTACACAGTAGGAACATTGATTATTGACATTTTCGATAACAGTAGCAAAAAATTAATTTGGCAAGGTATAGGCGTAGGAACTATTAATGAAAATCCTAAAAAACGCGAGCAAAATACACCCCGGGTAATTGCTAAAATTATGGAATCACTTCCCGGTAAAGTGCAAAAGAAATAAATTTTAGTACTATTTAACTTAAATCCCAAGCATATAAAAATCATGTTTGGGATTTTTTTGTATCTTTAATCAAACTTTAAAGCCATTTTTTATGAACCGAAAAAAACTGTTTTTATTTTATATTAGCTTATTTTCTTTCACATTAGTTTATTCACAAACAAATGGAACGGATACTCTACCTGTTTACTTAAAAGCTATTGCCGTTAAATTGATGAAACCTCATGTAAATATGAATTATTCCTATGTTACTGATGAGATTAGAAATCAAGCCCCGGATTTAAAAGTTAAAATACCCCAATTAAAAGATACGGTAAAATATATCAATAATTTAAAAGGAGATTTTAGCGATTGGAAAAATTTTGTAGAAATTGCTAAAATATACAGACGTTATTCCATGGAACAAAACGCTTATCCTTACTTTGTAAATACTTATAACCTAATAGCTTCTGAAATAAAAAAAGATAGTTTAAATCCAGAATATTATTTAGATATGGCACAATTGTATCTTGATGCGGGAAATCAAGAATATGCTCAGGCTTATTTGAATATGACCTATCAAATGAACCCTGAGGACACACTTGTTTTAAAATTGTTGCCTATGTATTTAGCAACTTCGGGCGATATACAAAAGGCTGAAAAAGTAAATAATGTGTTTCTGAAAAAGAAACCGAACGATGTAGAACCTTATGTGAATATTTTGACTATTGAAATATTTAAAGTATTGTACGATAGTACAATGATGAACAATATGGAAAGTATTACTGCTCAAAAACTGTTTGATTTAAGTAAGATAAAAGCTGCGTCAGACAAATATAAGGATAAAGCTTTTACTGTTTTGTATCATGTTGGGCAGTTATTTGCATTATATGTAAAGTATTCTAGTATTGATGATATAAGCAATGGCGAAATAAAACTCAGCGAAACGGATAAAACTCAGCTTAAACAGTTAAAAAAGTTTTTTACAAAAGCCGTTTCAAATTCAACTTATAAGAATAAACATATTTTGTATAAGTCATTGGGATTTATCTGTTTATTACAAAATGATTTAGACGGTTCAATAAAATACTTTAAAGAAATGATGAGCTTTTATCCAAAAGATGAATTATCCAACGATTATGATATTTTATTTGCAGTACACTATTTTCTTAAAAAAGATACTGCCGAAGCAATTAATACGCTTAAAGAAAAAATTGACTTAAATAGAAACCTGGTTTTAAATAATTCGGAAGATTATATTCGTCTGGGAAACTCATATTTACAAAGTTCTAAATTCGTTGATGCACAAAAGGCATATCAAAATGCACTCAGTATTAACTCAAAGGCTATTGATGCATATTTAGGCTTATCGGTTTTGGAAATGTTGAATATGAATTTTCAGGAGTCAAATAAATATATGAATTTAGCTTATGATATTGATAAAAATTACTATCTGACTTATACCATGTTTGGAGTACTTACTTTAATGGCTGATGATTACCGGCAAGCAAAATCAGCTTTGGAACAAGCCCTGAAATTAAAACCCGATGATAAAATAATAAATGAATTGTATCAAATAGTTCGTTAAATTTTGACTTGCCAAAGTGCAAGCACTTATCAATGTCTTGATAAATAACAGATGTAAAATGTCTGAAAATCAATAATATATAAAAATTTAGAGAGCTGCTTTAATAGCTCAATTTAGCTTAATTTAGCTTCTAATCTTTCAGCTCAATAAATTTATCATCTACACGTTCCCACTCCGTGCCTATTTTTGATTTTAGATAGGGAATAATTGCTTTATCGTAATTAGCAACTGTATTTACAGCCAAAATCATAATATTTGTAGTATCGTCCAAATATTCTTCCGTTTCAGTTCCGGAAAGAAAACGCCATCCCGTATCTTCTTTATCAAAAGGTTTTTCGCGATACATAAAGCCAATTTTCATACCTTCAACGGTAATTTTGTCCGATACATAACAATAACCTTCCATTTTTACAAGGTCTTTAATATCTTCGGGCTTGATTAAGAATTTTTTATCTTCCATAATACTGCAAAAATGCAAAATTATCAATAAAAATTAAAAGCAATTTCAGTTTTTAGTTTCAAATTTTTACTTTTGTCCGTTTATTAAACAAATATAGTAGCATAATTGATATTAGTACAATATTTCCGCAAACAAGATAAAAATAATTTATTATGAAGATTTCTTACAACTGGCTAAAACAATATATCGATACAGATTTAGATTATAAAGAAATGTCGGTGATTCTTACCAATATCGGTTTGGAAGTGGAGGGCATTGAACATTTTCAATCGGTAAAAGGCGGTATGGAAGGTTTGGTAATCGGAAAGGTATTGGAATGTGAAAAGCATCCCGATGCAGACCGTTTAAGCATTACTAAGGTAGATATTGGTTCAGGGGATCCTTTGCCAATTGTTTGCGGTGCGCCAAATGTAGCTGCAGGACAAAAAGTGGTTGTAGCAACCGTAGGTACTGTTCTTTATGATGGTGATAAAGAAGTTAAAATTAAAAAAGGTAAAATCAGGGGACAGGTTTCTGCAGGAATGATATGTGCCGAAGATGAAATAGGTATTGGTACAGACCATGAAGGAATTATTGTTTTAGATGAAAATGCGCAAATAGGACAAAAAGCAAAAGAATATTTCGATATTGAAGAAGATATTATTTTTGAAATTGGTTTAACGCCCAATAGAATTGACGGAGCTTCGCATATAGGTGTTGCCCGTGATTTGGCGGCTTATTTAAGCCAAACTAAAAAAACCGAATATAAAAAACCTTCATTAGCGGATTTTAAAATCGATAATAATGATTATCCCGTAAAAATTACTATCGAAAACGAAAAGGCTTGTAAAAGATATGCCGGAATTACCGTAAGTAACATAAAAGTAAAAGAATCGCCCGATTGGTTAAAAAACCGATTGAAAGCCATAGGTTTAACGCCTATTAATAATATTGTTGATATTACCAATTTTGTTTTGCACGAAACAGGTCAGCCGCTGCATGCCTTTGATGCCGATATGATTAAAGAGCGCCATGTAATTGTTAAAACACTTGAAAAAGGAAGTAAATTTGTTACTTTAGACGAGCAAGAAAGGGAATTAGATGAAAACGATTTGATGATTTGTAATCCCCAAGAGGGTATGTGTATTGCCGGAGTTTTTGGTGGGGCAAAATCAGGTGTTACCGAAAAAACTACTACCGTATTTATTGAAAGTGCTTATTTTGACCCGGTTTATGTTCGTAAAACATCAAAACGTCATGTATTGCAAACCGATGCATCTTTTCGTTTTGAACGCGGTATTGACCCTAATAATGTAATTTATGCATTAAAACGAGCTGCCCTTTTAATGAAAGATTTAGGCGAAGGACAAATTTCTTCTGAAATAGTAGATGTTTATCCAAATCCTGTGAAAGATCATCGTGTTCATGTAAAATACGCACATATTGACCGGTTGATTGGTCAGAAAATAGGACATGATAAGATAAGAAATATTCTTTTGTCTCTTGAAATTAAAATTGTTGAAGAAACGGATGAAGGCTTGGTTTTAGATGTACCGCCTTATCGTGTTGATGTTACTCGCGAAGCAGATGTTATTGAAGAAATTTTAAGAATATACGGATACAATAATATAGATATTTCCAATAATGTCAGATCGACAATATCTTATGCGCCAAAACCGGATGTAAACAAATGGAAAAATATTATTTCTGATTTTTTAAGCAGTAAAGGCTTCCACGAGGCAATGTCAAACTCTTTAACAAAATCGGCATATTATGAAACCGGAGGTTTTAAAGCTGAAAATACGGTTAAAATTCTAAACCCTTTAAGTTCTGATTTAGATGCTCTGCGTCAATCCTTACTTTTTGGCGGTTTAGAAGCGGTTATTTATAATGAAAACCGTAAAAATAAAGATTTAAAATTTTACGAATTTGGAAATTGTTATGCCATTTATCCCGAGAAATCCGGCGAACATGTTTTAGACAAATATCACGAAGAAAATCATTTGGCTGTTTTCATAAGTGGAAATAAACACCACATAAATTGGAATAATCCGGTACAAAAATC
>Ga0256840_1003054_pt1 | contig 13937 bp, 8 predicted proteins | sample 355202metaG_FD_185969 | JGI IMG/M metagenome (GOLD analysis project Ga0256840, IMG submission 185969) | Hydrothermal vent microbial communities from Mid Atlantic Ridge, Atlantic Ocean - 355-202 | ecosystem: Environmental > Aquatic > Marine > Hydrothermal vents | place: Atlantic Ocean: Mid...
AGCACCACTCTAAGAATAGTGTCTTAAAAGCAGTCATCAATTTTCCGTCAACGCTTTGCGCCAGCAAAGGGTTGTATGGTAGCCCCGCCGGGATTCGAACCCGGGTCGCGGGATCCAAAGGACTGCAAAAAAGCCTTTATTCAGCCAATAGGGCTTTTTCCACTGAATTTGAAACGGAACAAGCGATATCCGGTGAGATTAACCGCCAGGATCCCGCAACATTCCCCCAACATCCTGCAACTTCACCCATAGGACATATGTTCCACGAGCTTAATAAACATACCTATCGCAGGAGCCAGCTCTCGGTTCCAAACCCGAACCAGTACTACATAATAACCCCCAACGACATCAACAGATTGTTCCTGGAATTCGAAGCTAAGGGCGTGACCCATGACCACAAGAGAAGAGTCGAATACATTGTTCAGATGTTCGTCGAAAACGCCACTAAAAGAGATTATGGAAACTACATCTTCACACTTGAAGACCTGAAGGGATACCTAGAGATGATCCGTGAGAAGTACTCTCTATCCTTCTACCGCAAGAACATTACATACCTCAAGAAGCTCTTCAGGATAGCTGGAATAGACCTTGCGGAGTCTTTGAAGGCCCCACCAGGATTCAACGTCGATTTGACAATCGTCACAGTGGACGACATCAAAAACCTTCTCCAGCTCGTCGACACCCTTCACCTCAGCAGTAGATTTGAAGACTGGAAAAAGGACCAGTTCATCGTTGCAATGCTCTTAATGGCCGTAACTGGAATGAGGGTAAGTGAACTGGCCAGAGTGCCTTTGAAAGACATAGACTTAGAAAATCGCAGAATTTATCTTAACTCATACCAGACAAAAACCAGACAGAGCAGGGTGGTGTTCTTCACGGAAGAACTACAGGAACTCCTGCAGGAGTACATTCAAACTTACAAGCCAAATTTACAAGAGCCTTTAGCGACAGTCCCGCAAATGCAAAGACCCTTCAGGAGAAAAAGTCCTTTACGGGATCAGAAGCTCCGGCCCAAACACATGAGGAAATTCTTTGCCCAGGAGTGGGACAGGAGGAACGGCAACGCAACCATCAAAAAGCTACTAATGGGTCACTCGATAAGATACGACATCAATGCGCTCCACTATTCTCACCACACTGTGGACGAGCTGCAAGATGCATATGAGAATGTTTTCGGTGACCTCGGATTTCTGAAATAAGTCCATTTGGCCCTTTTATTTTCTCAGAATTTTATCAACGTCTATTTCGGAAAGAACCTCCAGAAAGTTATTCATGAACTCTTTGAACTCGGATTCGGGTGGCCTCGAGAGAACCAGTTCAAGCTCGTTTTCCATGAGTTCAGGGGTAACGTTGAACCTGCCATTTTGAATTGACTCCATATTCGCCCGGAGGTTTTCAGCGGTTCTCTCCGGGCTGAACCTCATACTAAACCGTATCTTCTCAAAGGCTTCGTCAATAACGTCCGAGTAATCATAACCCGCTCTGTAGAGCATGAAAACGTCGTAGAAATCCCTCAGCTTCTGAACCTTCCGCGTTAAGATGGCCCTGATCTTCTCGGCCAGAATTTCCTCTGGAGAATATGCAGTTACATAAAGCGTTGAGTACCGTTCGAGATCCTCGAAAAAGTATGCCCTTTCTTCATTTTCTAATTTAACGCCCTCAAGAAGCGTTCTGGCTTGTACCTCCTTTTCCTCAAACAGTACCGGCTCGAAAAAGTTAACCTCAATCTTCACGACTTCACCCGTCGGCATAAACAGGTGGAAAAAGACTATCTTCCTGTTCTCGTTCCCTTCAAAGTGAACAAAGTCCCGATTGTATGCTTTTCCCTCAAAGGGTCTGAAGTCCAAGTCAAACTCTTCGGCGATGTGAGAGAGCTTTTCTGAAAGCCATCTTACCTCAGAACTTATTAGCTTCCTCCTCTCCGAGCGGGAGAGTCCGCCCCTCAGCGGAAACGTGAAATCGAGATCAACGCTGAAGCGGTAATAGCCCAAGTAACACTTGACCAGGCACGTTCCACCCTTGAACAGATACCGCCCGTGGAATCTCTCTTCTCCGTAAAGTTCCCGCAAGATTGCGTGCAGAAGGACATCTCTCTTCACAAGCAGTGGTTTTTCAATGCCGGTCTTCTGAGTTATGAAGCCCACGAACTCATCACTTGGAAACAATTGCCTCAACCTCCCTTTGGACTGACTTTGGGTATGCCTTAGAGTATTCTACCAGCTTTGCTTTTTGGGCCTTTGCAATGTATTCCCTTACGACGGCATTTGCATTAAGGCGTTTGTTGTACCGCTTTAGATAAATAAAGTCCAACAGGGTTTTTTCCAAGTCCGAATACTGAATTTCTCCGCGTTTAACTACTCCAAAGCCTAGGAGGGGCTCCTTTAGCCTGATGAACTGAATTCTCTCGCCGAGAATTGTAACCGGTCTTGGTCTTGTTATGACCGGCGTTACCAGAAAGATTCGGGAGTAGTACTCGTAGGTTGTCCCGTTCAGTCTTAAGGCCGTGTACAGGCCGAAATACCACTTTAGAGTTAATTTGTTCATGGCCTTGGCGATTAGAGTCATTGGGTCCGGAGTCTTCCCGAACTTGTATTCTTCAAGAGTTTTTACGTAGTAAACCCCGCGCAGGATTCTAATGAGATAACCCCGGCTTATGTAATAGTTTACAATGTATTCAAAGTTCTCTCCAAACCTTTCACAAGCTTCTCTCAGCTCTTCCTTGGTGATGACCTTCCCCCCGTACTTTGAAAAAATGAACTGAGTTATTAGCTTCATATCTAGGGTTATCAACTAACCATTAAAAAAGTTAATGGTTGATTAACACCATAGGTGATGTAACATGGGCCCCTTAGTCGCCGAATAAAAAATCTTTGAATTTCTGAGACGATGTTTATTTCATAATTTAGGGTCAAGTCTAAGTTTTTCGCTTGAGAAAACAAGTCTCCTTAGAGTTTATTCTTTTAGGTCTGCTCTTCTTCAGTTTGTACATGTATTAGATTTCTAAACTCTTCTACAAATCTCTGCCACCCTCTTTCATCGAGAAAATTGTAACCCACATCAATGCTTCGTATGAAAACTGGAACTTTCCTTGTTCTTTGGGTATCTCGTCTAGACTGGATATTAAAGTGCCACCTTTTCTCTATTCTTCTCGAGGAATCCCGATACAAATCTGGGTAAAGCAGAATCACCGCATCGGCGTTCCAATGAGAAGCATAAGCGTACATCTGATACAGATCGGACTGAGAAACGCCAAGTTTGTTGTCCTCCCTGTTGAGGAGCTTGTATTTAGTATCGATTATTATTCGTCTTCCATCTCTTGTCTGTATTGTAATGTCCGGAATGAGCTGAAACTTGCCCTCAGCCAAGAGGTTTCCAATATGATGCTGGAACTTAATTACACTCCATTCAAACTCTTCCGGCAAGGCTCCATAATTACTGTTAGTGAGCAATCCTGCAACAAAGCTCTCAAACACCTTCTCCATAGGTACCAAGAACACAAAGGTCTCTATCTTGCCGGTTTGAAGACGAACGGTTGTGCCAGCGATAAAGATTCTCGCAAGTTCCACTAATGGTCTAAAGACTGCGTTAAGCCTGTTAAACTGAATCCGGTACGTCTCGTGAATGCTAACTGGAACCGTTGAAACTCCATCAAGTACTTCCACTGCGTTCTTCAATCGCCGATAGTTCTCGTTAGACTGCGTAAGGCGGGCCATTAGATATGCCCCATACTTTAAAGTTCTGTTCAGGAGATTGTCCATCGTCCTGTCGTTGTATCTGACTGGGATTATGTGACGCCTATGCCATCTCGAAGCATACCTCTCAAAGTTTATCTGTCCCTTCACATGGCTTAAGTCCTCCTCAACTTTTCGGTACGTGTAATACCTGTGGTAGCGCAGTGTTTCGAGGAGCTTTTCTGAGTAAATAGATATGAGAACCTCAAGAAAGAGGGCTTTTTCTGAACAAACCATCGCCACGTCGGAAGGCTTTAATGGAATTTCTCTGCCCACAGCAAGCATTTTTAGCAAGTTCCCAATTATGAGCGCCTTGTTGGACTCCAGCTCCTCGTAGGAGCTTGTTTTCAGCAATTTTGGGAAGATTTGAAGGGTTAAATCACCGACCTGTACGACCCCAACTAAGTTCTTGGGCTTGAGGGTCTTTCGACTTATTTCGAGGAACCCATATTTCTCGTTGAGCTTTTCAAGTGTCATGAGCTGGCTTTCTGTAAGGACCAACGTTCTCGACTCTCCATTGAACTCTGTCGTTTGTCCAATAGTGTAATTGATTGAGGTAAACTCAAAGAGATCCACTACGACCACTTTACTCACTCTCTGCTTCATCTGCTTCGATGAGTGATTTCAAAGCTCGAAGGAAGTTTTCATTATTAAACTCGTCTTCGCTCCTGAACTCGACGACGCCTTCTGAATCGTCGATTTCAAGGAACGAGGTCGCTAAATCCTTTGATTTAAGGACTCTCTTTAGTTTTTCTGGCGAATCGTAGAAGTATTCCTAGAGTAATGGTAGTATCTCATGGAACCATACCATCTTTAGCTCTTCAAGGAATCCATCTTTGCTTTCCAGGTGTTCCTGAAGTCTTAGGTAGTAACTGTGGCCAATTTGGTGGTCTCTGTCGTATTCTCGCCTGATTCTCCTGTTCAGGGTTTCTAAAGCTTTTAATGCATCTTCTGCTATGGGTTTCACATCTTCACTAGCTTTATCTATGATGTGTGTCTCGATGACCTCATAATCTGGCATTATCTCAATGAAGCCAAACCTTCTCCTGAGGGCCACGTCAATTAGTGCTATGCTTCTGTCTGAGGTGTTCATGGTTCCAATTATGTAGAGGTTGGGTGGTACTCCAAAGGCCTTCTTAGAGTATGGGAGTGTTGTGGTTGTCTCATGCTCCATGAATAGCCTCTTGTCAGTCTCTAGGAGTGTTATCAGCTCCCCAAATATTTTTGGGATATCACCACGGTTTATCTCGTCTATTATCAGGTAGAACTTCGGAACATTGTCCGGTTCAGTTTTGAGCTTGGTCGTTATGAGCTTCTTCTCTTCCTCACTCAGATCAGGAACATCCGAATTCTCGCTCCACTCCCTCTGAATTCCAGCCCAAACTAAGAGAGCATTGTACGCGTTCCTAGCCGTTTTCTTGAAGATTCCTTCTTCTACTTTAAAAAGAAGCTCTTTCTTCCTAGTTTCAGGATCTTCGTAGGTTTCTGGTTTAATCCCTTCTACAAAGTCCTCATATGAGAAGGCCGGGTGGAATGTCACGAAGTCAAAAGCCCCAAACTTTTTCGCCTTGCCTTTGCTTAAGATGCCAAGAGATTCTAAGTTGTCAAGACCTATCTTTGAAGCCATCCACAATGCTTCCTCGTAGGATATGGGGAATAAAGTGCCCCGGAGCATTGTTTTCACGCTGGCGAGTTCCTTATTGGGTCTTCGCTTTTCATTTCGTCGTATGTTGGCCCATCCAAACGCTTGAGTATTCTGAATTTGGCTCCTTCTTCCGTTTTTCCAGTGCACTTCGCTAGTGCGATTATCCTTTTGTAGGGGTGTGTGAGGTAAACAAAGGCCAAGTCACCTTCCTCAATCTCTTCAAATGCTTGATGTAGTCTTCCTGAAAACACTTCCCCAATACCTTCTTGAATTAAGGCAGGATTGTATTTTGCTGTGCTCATAACGAGGATGTAATACCTAATGTCATCCCTGAGAACACGGTCTCTTCCAAACTGATAACTCTCACCTGGTACTTTTGATTTCACGTATTCAATTGCTATCCATGTTTTTCCGGTTCCTGGCGGGCCATAGAGGATAATCTGGCCTTTTCTGTTCAGTAATTTATCTAATTTTCCCAGCAGTTCAATGGTGCTCTCTAGAGGGGAATTTTTAGGAATTAATTTATTAACATCTGTCCTCATCTCCTTTTTCAGGAACTCTTCCAAATGCGGTAAGAGTTTTTCGTACAGAAGCACCATTGTATCAACTGCCCATTCAATAGCATCTTCATCTAACTCTTCATATTCTCGAGAAATTGTGATCCATTTCCAGTTACTTCGAGTTACTTTGAGGTTCCCCTTCGCCTCCTGTTCCAGCTTTTTAAAATCTACACGCTGTCTTAGGAATTCTAAGAGGTTCTGATTTTCATATTTTCTTTTCTTTGGGTATTCCAGATGAAGCGCGACCTGGACAAGAGTATTCTTGCCTTCTCTTTTTGGAATGAGCCACTCAAAATGAATGAAGCCTTTTGTAATCTTTGAAAGATCTGGGGGAAGGTACAATTTTCGGTAAATGTCCTTCTTACCTTCTCTTATCTCTTTTAACTGGGCGGGTGAAATATTTAGCTGTTCCTTGCTGGCTTTTTCTAGGAATTCATCCCCAACTCTCTCCAAAAATTCTCGAAGATTCATTCTTTAACCCCTCCACTGTACTTTACGCTGCCATCCATTAACTACCATTCTCTTCTTGAAACTGGAAACTTTGGGTTAATCAAGCTTCAATTTGACCCTTATTAAACTCCTCTCTTTTATGATGGTCTCAAGCTCTAACTTATTAGTCACATCGAGTTCCCTCTTGACCATACCCGAGGCATCAAAAATCACTAAATACGCTCTGTACCTTTGTGAGAATGGCCTGTGTATTTTCAGCATCAAGGGTCTTTTCCTAAGATTGGCAACTATGTAAACCCAATATTCATCGGGATGGGTTTCGGCAAACTCTCTCTCCATGGTTGTCAACTCTGCATGAAAAATTAATGGGAGATGCCCTTTAACCTCAATAAACTTTGTTATGCCTTCACCCAAGTCTTGAACCTCGACATCATAATGGGAGTGGAGAGAAACGTCCTCGACTTTCCATAGTTCTCCTTCATTGTCTTCCCCATACTTTTGAAGTAGGTATTCTCTTTCAATCTTCATAACGATCTCCATGGCTTTCTTCTCTGCCTCGATTATGCTTTCTGTTGGAAGAAAGTTTCTTTGAGACTGAATCAATTCCTCCTCAGAGGGGATCGCCAGTTCATTCTCTTCTATTCCCAATCGGTCTAGTATTCCTTCTGGAATCCTTGTCTTAATCTTTTCTTTTTCAAACTCCTCAGGGGGGAGGTGAACTATCTCGAGAAGGATATCATACTTAACTACCGTGTCCTCAAAGAGCTTCTCTTTTTTAAGAGACTTTCTCAATAGAAACTTATCATAGGACTCGTAATCGCTCCGTAACGGGTACAGTTTTTCCCGAGCAATTCTCATTAGCCTTCCATGGTCACGTCTGTTTACTTCGGCTTCTCCAAGTATGATGAATTCTTTGGATAGTACTTCTTTAAGATACCCTATTAAATCGACCCCCCAGAGCTCTCTGATTTTTCCATCTTCCCGTCTGATAAGAACTGGGTAACTGTGGATTTCCCTGTCCGTGCTTTTTCCTGAGAGAATCAAGCGATACACCCGTTCACTCAAGGGTTTGTCAGATTTTACGCCGATTTTTATTGGTGTTAAGTGGTAGTTTGACGTTATTACCCCGTACAGGAGGTTTGAGACACTGCTCTCTGATTTAGCTCCCAAAATCCTGAGTACATAATCTTTCAAGATTGAGTCGAGTCTCTTCCGGTCAAATTCTGAATCCCTCAAGATGTTCCTTAGTTCCTCCTTAATTTTGTTGGGGCTCCACGCCGGAAGGATGTTCTTGGTTTCAAGCTCTCTTTTGAGGGTGTAAATCGTCCTCGCTATTGCCCCAGAGTATCTACCCAGCTCATGCCTTATCGATGCAAAAACCAGGTCGTACTCGGATATGACTTTTTCACTTGACCCGTTACCGTCTTCTGGTTCTTTCCACAGCTCAGTGATGTCCTTTGCTCTCAGGACTCTTTTTCCAACTATTGGAGTTGCCCCTACTGCTTCGGCTATGTTCATGATTCTCTCGTAGAGGTTCTCAAGGACATGTAAATCCATACTCGTGTCAAGGAACACCGTGTAAGCGGTCGTGTCCCTTGTCTGGCTAAGCCTCCAAACACGGCCGATCCTCTGCTCAAGCTTTATCGGGGTCCATGGGGCCTCGTAGTTTATCACGACGCTGGCAACCTGCAAGTTCAGTCCTTCTGAGGCAACGTCAGTTGCTATCAGGAGCTTCCTCCGCTTCTCAAACTTCTGCATTTGTTCCTCGATTTCAGTTGATTTCATTCCACCGTAGAGAACCGCAATCTCTTCTCTTTTTACTGCGCCGTTGAGTTCATAGAAGAGCCTGTCTTTCAAATAGAATAGCGTATCCTTGAATTCCGTGAAAACAATGACCTTTTCACCCTTTTTAATGTGGTTTTTAATGAGCTTAGCAACTGCGGAGACCTTGCTGTCTGTAGAACCAATCCTTCCAGCTAATTGAAGTAAGTTTCTAAAGGTGTTTATTTGACTTCTGTCGAGATATGGGGCGTATTCTTTGACTATCTTGTCAATAGCATCATCAACATCGTTGTACTCCTCGATTTCAAGTTCTTCATAGCCAAGCCCGAAGAGCCTCTGGATGTGCCTTTGGACGTTCTCGTTGGCTTTAACACCCTCAGGGAGATTTGCCGTTTCAACAATCCTGCTGAGAGTTTTGATGGCGGCGTGATAACTCGATGAGGCTCTCTTTCTCAGCAGAACCGCTAAAAGGGCTATTGGGGAATTCTCGCGAACGTTTTTGACCATCTCGTAGAGTGTGCCATCGAGGCTTTCAAGGAACGCCCTTTCCTCAGGGGTTACATCAACCACAACGGCCTCAAACGAGCAGTTTGGAAAAACATCCCTACCTTCGAGCTCGTTTACGACCTTCTTAGTTCTCCTAAAAACGAGGGTGTTGTGGGTTTTTGAGTAAAAGGCCCTTGAGAGGGAATCAAGCTTTCTGCAATCATCCGCGAGAGTGTGGTCGAGGAGAAGTAGCCGTTTTATGTAATCGCAGGGGTCTCCCCTGTGGGGTGTCGCGGAGAGGAGGATGACGTTTAGGTAATCTGCCTTGGCCGTTATGAGGGTTTTCACGAAGTCGTAGCGCTGGGTATTGGGGGTCACGTTGTGCGCTTCATCAACGATGAGTAGATCCCAGCTCTCGTTAAGGAACTTATCCCTGTGCTCCTCCCTCTTGGCGAGGTCGATTGAAACTATCGTGAACTTCCCCTCGGTATTTCTAAGCCCTCTTTCGATTTTAAGTCCACTCTCGATTACGTTCGCTCTGCCTCCTGCCCTCTCAACTTCGAGCTTCCACTGCTCCCTGAGTATCTTGGGAACCAGAACGAGAATTCTTTTAACTTCGCCTTTGAGCTGGAGGTATCGAGCTATCGCTATTGCCTCCAGCGTTTTTCCAAGGCCGATTTCGTCGGCTATGAGCATTCTGACCGGTCTGGTTATCATCGCATGGTAGAGGGGCTGTGCCTGGTGGAGAAACGGTATTATTGGCTTTGAACTTGGGTTGGGCTTTCTTAGGGCCCTGTAAAATAGAAGTGGGTTATGGAGGACAACCTCCCGAAGGAGGCCCTTCTTGAGATCCTCGCTCAAACCCTTTCCACCTCCAGGAAGCGTTTGGCGAGGTAGTTGAGGACGCGCCTGTTCTTGTACTTCCAGTAGGCGTTCCTGAACTTCGAGGCCCAGAATCTCAGCTCAATCGGCTCCATAGCTAAGACGCGCTCCGCCAGTGAGTCCCACTCGCTGGGCGTTTTTAGATAGGACATAACGACTCCATAAACCAAGAGCCTGAGATAGCTGTGATCATCGGTTGTCCGCAAGGATATCCTCTGGGAGCCCATCTCAAGCCTCGTGCGTTTCGACGGCGGCAGGTTAAGCCACTTAAGGAGACTTTCCCTGGCGTCAATCTGAAATCCCACCCTCTTGGAGAAGTCGAGGAACTCCGGCAGGTAAACCCGCGTCCTGACCTCAACCTTTCCGGGGACTTTTTTGGTGCCCTTCTCGCTGACGGTTTGAAAAACTGGAAGGAACTCGGCCAGCTTCTGCTCCCTGTGAACCGGGAGGCTGGCCTTCTTGATGTACCTCAGCTTGACCAGGTACTCGACTCCCTCGCTCATTCTCCCACCCTTCTGAGCCTGAATACCACCTTGTTGTTGAGCTTCCTGAGGGCCTCGAAGAGAACCCTGTCAACGACGAGCTTCTCTTCAACGCTGAGTTCAATGTTGACCTCCGCCTTGGATTCGAGCATTTCCTCGGTCTCTTTCAGCAGGTACTTCAGCACCTCCAAGTCAACTCTGCTGAACTCCGTTCTCCAGTGGGCGTTCTCAAACTCAAAACTACCGCTCGCCCTGGCTTTTATGCGCTCTCCGTCAATCTCATTGAGGACTTCCCTGTCTTTTATCCCGAGTATCGCGAGTAACTCCATCCCAACGTGCTCCTCCTTGAGTTCAGGGGTCTCAACGATGTCGGGTTTGAGCTTTGGCTTGAGCTCGATGTCCCTGTAAACGGTGCGCTTGTGGCTCTTCGCGGTGAGTGTTGCGGTCCTCTTCGACTGGGGTATTATTATCGTCCAGGTTACCTCTACAGGGTTTCCATCCTCAAGGTGAACGGTAGTTGAATCGAGCTCTCCCATATCAACCGACAGCTCAACGTCGAAGGAGTCTTTTCCGAGAGGCTTTACAATAACTTCAATCTCAACGGCCTCATCGGGCTCAGCTACGATAACCGTTTCTGAAAGCTCAACGTCGAACTCTCCTTCAGTGATTACTATCTCATCCTTCATCCGCACTATGTAGCCGTAGAGAAGGTTCTCGAACTCGTCGGGCTTTATCCTGTATCCCGACTCGGTTTCCTCGACGAATTCTCTGAGTGGAATACCCCTTTCATCGCTCCTTGACAGAAAGACCTCGTACCATATTTTGACCCAGTAGTTCTTTCCACCACGTTCGATGATGTACTCCCTCTCATCGCGGAGGAGCTCGTTCACCTGCCTCTCAAGGGCTACCTCCGGCGGGAACAGTATGTCGTGAAGCTCAATCTCTTTGGGGGCATTACCTTTCTCGTCCTCCTCTGGAGGCTTGCCCTCGTAAACCCTTTTGAATATTATCTTCCCACTCCGTTCGATGCCTACCTTCAGCTTCTCAATGCCCTCCTTAATCGCCTCCGTGACGACGCGGTTCTCCATGAATGGAAGCCTCGTGTTCATGCGCAACAAGTTGAGAAGCTCGGAGACGCGGTAGCCTTCTTCTCTGAGTATCCTTACTCCTCCGTATTCCTCCAGCATGTCCACAAAGCCCTCAAAGTTAATCTCCTCGATTATCTTTTCCCTGCCCGCCAAGGCGACGTAAACATTCTCAACGACCGATTTGGAGCTGGCTTGGGCTGTGACGACCTCAACGTCGTCGTCCTGCGGATAGGCAACCTGTCTGAAGGCACTAACTACGCCATCGACTAAGGTTTCAAGGGCGTTGTCTTTGATTTCCTTGACCATGTGCATTTGAAGACTTACAACCTCCTCGCCGTAGTTGCCGTACTTCTTGGATATCTCCCTGCTAACCTCGTCGCAGGCCATAATCCTGGCTGTGGTTTTCAGTAAACCCTCAAAGGCGTCCCCCAATGGATAGCAGACCACTATCGTGTTCTTGAAGGTTCTCGTGCCGACGCCTATGCGGTAGATTATTTTCTCAAGGGTCTCCTTATCAACGTCGTCCCTCACGAGGACGTGGAGCTTGTATTCCGGCGTGTCTGGTAGCTCCTCCGGCTCCTTGGAGACGACTATGTTCTTCTTCGGGAAGAATCTTATTTCACTTCCTTCAATCTTTGCCCCCTTGCCCTTCTTGCCCGGAACCTTGCCCTCCCTGACCATGTTGGCCACGTAGTCGGTTAGTTTGACGAGAACCTCACCGCCCCGGGTCTTAAGTATCTCCTCGGTCTTACTGTTGACCATCTGGGAGACGTTGGCGACGCGCCAGAACCAGAGCGTTCCCTCTTTTTTGTTGAGGTAAACGAAGCGGACGCTCATGTTTATTTCCTCAAAGATGTCCCTTATGTCCACCGGTTGCCAGCCGCGGTACTCGAAGAGGTTCGGCTCGTAAACTCCACGGGCTATGCTTTCAGCTGTTGGGAAGCCGTCCAAGGCGACTGAGGAGTCAAAGGGATAAGTCTTGAGGAAGACGTAGGTTAGCTCGATTTGGGCGAGCTCCGGAATCTTGAAGTCCCTGAATTTGGCAGGGTTGAGGTCGGTATCGACTATCGTGGCGTAATCGGCGTACTTGCTGTCCCTTCCGAAGAATATTCCCCTTATCTTCTCGTCCCTTGGGTCTATGTGGTGGGGCATTATTAATGCCGGGGCGAAGCCACTCGCCCTGTACTGGTGGACGAGTTTTCTAACGACGATTCTCGTTATCCTGAGCAGGTCTCTCGTTCTTTGGAGGCCCGTCTTCTCGATTATCGTCCTGAGGATTTCAACGTACTCTGGATGAAACGGATAGTTCTTGCTCAAGGCCTCGTCGAAGTATGGGTCACGTCCGAAGACGTCCGAGTCTGAAAGGGCCTGGCGCATCTTGGTCAATACCTTTGAGCGCTCCACCGGGTCAATAGTCCTGAAAATCCTCTTCTTTATGACCTCAACGAGCTCATTGGTCGCTCCGCCGGTTCTCAGCGGGGAGTAGAGCTCGGCCCCGCCGACCCTCGTTACGGCCCTCCAGGTTCCAACGACTACTTCTCTGTCGTACTGCTCTTCCGTCTTTATCGTCCCCCCTTCCTCCTTGGCCATCGGGAGGGTTATCACCATCGAGCTTTTGGTTCCGAGTATCGAAGTTGTCAGCGAGTCGAGGAAGCTCATGACGTTCTTCGCGTAGCGCCTGTTCGTTTCATCGGCCGAGTTGTGGAGGCTGTTTATGTAGTGGACTATCTCATCTAACAAGAGAACGACCTTCCTCTCGCCGAAGAGCTGAGTTAGAACGTTTCCCGGCGGAACGTCGGCGGTTCTGTCGTAGCGCTCCACTTCTGCGTAGCGACCGAGGAGGTGGGCTATGTAGCCCCAGAGGGTTTTGATTTCATAGGGCCCGACGTTGAGGGGGTTGGCCGGGCTTCCAAGCTCATCTTTGCCGTAAACGGGGATAACTTTAACCTCTCCAAGGGCCTTTATCCTGTTGGCGAGCTCCTCAATCTTCCTCCTCTTCTCCGGATCGTGGGAGTTGAGAACCTCCTCGTCGAGCATAGCCTCGGGGTCGTTGAATGCATGATAAACGGTGAGTATCGTGTGGGTCTTTCCACCGCCGAAGAGGGAGTAGATGAGGAAGACGTTGTGCCTGCTCCTCCCTTCGAGGGTCTCGACGAGCTTCTCAAGTATGTCGAGCATCGAGTCGGTGAAGTACGTCCTCCTGAAGAACTCCCGCGAGTCGGTGTAGATTTTGGGCACGGACGGGTCCTTTCTAACGACAGGCCCGAATTCCGGTGCCACGTAAGCGTCGAGACTCTCGTCCATTACGTCTTCCCAAACCTCGAAGGGGCCGAGCCTCATAGGACATCACCCAGCCTCTTCATGAGTATCACATCAAAGGCCTTATCCTTTCTTAGGGCTTCGTCAACCGTCATCTTTCCGCTCTTGACGCGCGGGTCCTCTGAATAGACCGCCTCGTAGTAGCTCACTATCAGCCTCGCCATCGTCAAGGCTTCGCTTACCTCGACCGCCCAGCGAGTTCTGAGCTTCTCAAGGTATTCCTCGAAGCGTTCCCTGCCGAGGAGGGAGTAGTATTCGAGGAGATGGAGAACATCCACCGCGTTCCTCGGTTCTGGCTCAAGCGGGTTGAGGCCCTTCTCAAGCAGGAACCTCTGCATCTCCGTGGTGCTTATCCCCTTGAGCAGGTCGGGGCTGTAGAGGGTGTACTCCTTCTTGTTGCCGGGCCTCTTGATTACCTTGGCCTTCTCAAGCTCCCCGGCCTTGGTCAGGGTAGCGAGGGTGAGGAGGATTATGTCGTTCGCTGGCAGAGTCGCGTTGCCGAAGAGCACCTT
>Ga0256840_1003055_pt1 | contig 13933 bp, 12 predicted proteins | sample 355202metaG_FD_185969 | JGI IMG/M metagenome (GOLD analysis project Ga0256840, IMG submission 185969) | Hydrothermal vent microbial communities from Mid Atlantic Ridge, Atlantic Ocean - 355-202 | ecosystem: Environmental > Aquatic > Marine > Hydrothermal vents | place: Atlantic Ocean: Mid...
AAAAAAATCAAAAAAACTTTTATTGACTTGCAGTATCTCTTTTGAATTATTTACTAAGATTATATTTTTTTGAGAATCCAACAACTCTTTTATGAAGTCTCTCTCTTCTTGCACAAGTTGCATTTTATTTTTTATCAACTCTTCTCTTTGCTTCAGAGATAGAGACATATTGCTTATCTCTGAAGCAAATTTATTGAATTCAATTGAGCCGAAATCTTCATCTAGTCTATCATAGTTACCTTTTGATATATGCTCAAAATATTTGCCAAACTTTAAAAGGGGTTTTTTTATAAATATATATAAAAGAGTTGATATAAGTGTTATTATCATAATCAAAATAATAGAAACATATAGGATGATATTATATTTGTTATTATTTATTAGATGAAAATAGTTGCTTTTATTAAAAAAAAGTATAATTTTCCAGTTAAATGGCTTAAAACTAAAGGTGATGTATTTGTATCTACTATTATTAATTTGAATTATATCACTCTTGTTTGATAGTATATTTTTGATATTTTCCATATCTATTTTTATGTTGCTATATAGAACTTTTTTATTCTCTAGTATAGTTAAAAAGTCATCTTTGCTTTGGTTGTTTTTGATTTGGTTGATAATCTCCTCTTTTGTTGTAGATAAATTTTTATTATAGCTATTTTGATTGTCACCATACATGAAAAAGAGTAGTTTGTAGTTATTTTTGATTATGTTTTCTATATCTGTAGCTTCTGATTTTGTCTTTAATTCAAACTCTTTTGAGATGCTATCATCAACTAGATTGATAGTTTTTCTCGTAGTTAAAGCCATAGCTATGACGATAAGAAGAGCGAGAGGCAACATGATTTTTACAAATAGAGATCTATTTTTCATGGTATCTTTATCTCCTTCTTTATTTTATTTATCTTTTGGTACATATTTGAAGGAGTTTTTATAAAACCATATTTTATATTTTTACCCCAGTTTTTCATAACTATTCTATCTTTTTTATTTGTAGATGGATTTAATTTTAATAAAACCTTAGATATCTTCTCTATATCATCTTGTTTTAAACTCTTGGTATTTGCGATAAGTGAAAAAGATGGTATTTTGGTAGATTTTTTTAAAAGTTTAAGTTTTAAATATCTATATTTTTTGTAAATCGAACTTTTAACATCTCCTATAGAGTTTTCATTCATAACAGTGTATAAGACAACATTGGAGTGGGTTTTTTTGTATCTGTATTTAAGGTTTTTTAGAGATAAATTATACATCTTTAGCATATCTTCACTCATGAGGTATCCACAGGTTGATCTTGAATTTGTTAAAAATATAGTTGTATTTTTATCTATATCTTTTAGAGTGTTTATATTTTTATCAGTTGTAAAAAAGTTACAAGTATAAAATGTTTTTCCACTCTTTGAAAGAGATGTTAGAAATGGCTTGGCATAACTGTATCTATTTTTTAATTTTAAGTATGGCAAAGCTCCAAACTCTGCTATATCTATCTTTTTTTTCGAAAATTTATCTATCAATTCTTTATATGATTTTGCAACAACTAACTTAATCTTAATTTTTGTCTCCCTCTCTATGTATTTTATAAATCCCTCATACTCTTTATATAGTTTTATGCTGTTATCCATAGGAAGTGGTGCAAATCTTATGGTTTGAGCAGATAAAATTCCTGCAACAAATAGAAATCCAACATTTTTTTTTAACATACCTACTCCTGATATTTTTTATAAATCTCTTTAACATATGTTATATTTAAGATAAAAAGCTCCACTAAAGATGGGTCAAAATGTTTTCCACTCTCTTCATAAAGAAGCTCTATAGCCTTGTCAAAACCCCATGCCTTTTTATACGGTCTAACTGAAGTTAATGCATCAAAAACATCAGCAACTGCCACTATCCTTGCACTTAGCGGTATCTCTTCACCAGCTATTCCTCTTGGATATCCACTTCCGTTAAATTTTTCGTGATGTCCATAAGCTATCTCTGCTCCCATCTTTAGGTATCTGTTTTGTGAGTTTACGAGCATATTTACACCAAGTGTTGAATGTGTTTTCATCACTTCAAACTCTTCATCACTGAGTTTAGCAGGTTTTAATAGTATGTTATCAGATATGCCAATCTTTCCTATATCATGTAGTGGTGCAGCATAAAAAATAGTATCTATAAACTTAGTATCTTTCCCTAATTTTTCAGATAGAAGTTTTGAATAGTGAGCGACTCTAACTATGTGAGAGCCAGTTTCAGGGTCTTTATATTCAGCCGCTTTTCCAAGCACGGCAAGAGTCTCTTGCTCTCTTTGTATGATTGTTTTAGTAGCTTCTCTTACCTCATCTTGTAGTAGCAAAGCTTTGTCTTTTAATTTTAGCAGATTTTTTACTCTAACTTGAAACTCGAGAAAATCAACAGGCTTAGTTAGAAAATCAGTAGCTCCACTCTCTAATGCTTGGATCTTAAGATCATAATCCTCTCCTGCTGCTGTTATCATTACGATGATAGTATCATTTGACTCATTTCGTATTTTCTCTATCACTTCAACACCATTCATCTCAGGCATCATATAATCAGTAAAGAGAATGTCTATATCATTATTTAAGATATAATCTACTCCCTCTTTCGGGTATTCAAAACATTTGATATCCAATCCAATCTCTTGGCAAAATGCTTCTAAAAGCATTAGATTGTTTACATTGTCATCTATATATACTGCTTTAAATTTTTCTAAATTAAGTTCCATTTTTTTCCTTTTTGTTCTGCTTTATAAATATTTGTTAATACAAAATAGAGTTTCACTCCATATAGATAGATAAGCCATGAAAAGTATATCCATAAAAAGAAGAACATAGCTATGCTAAATGAGCCATATATACTTTGGTATGTTTTGTTGTATGAGACATAAAATACAAACAGTGATTTTGAGATATACCAAACAAGTGAAGCTGTAAACGAGGCTATGAGAGCTAGTTTTTTATTCACTTTAGTATTGGCAGATATGACATAGAGTATAAAAAAGAGCACCCAGATAGTAAAGTATGGAAGAATTGCATAGATATTTATAGAGTTTGTGTATGCGTGAGTGGCGAGAAATTTTTGGGCGATTTGTGAAAAATAGAATGACAAAGCAAGACCTAAAGGCATGAGAGTTATCATCGTCCAGTAGGTTGTAAGAGACTCCCAGAGTGTTCTAGTCGGTACTTTTAAGATGGAGCTGATTATCTTCTCATAATCAAAAAAGAACATAATAGAAACATAAAGTACAAATATCAACCCAACAGCGCCCATATTGCCGGTATTTGACATAAATTTACTCAAATATCCACTTATAACCTCTTGTTGAGTTGGTATCATGGAGCTGAAGATGAAGTCTTGGATCTTTGAGTAGTATTGTTTGAAGCTAGGCATTTTTGTAAAGATACTGAAGCTGATGAGAAGTATAGGGATGAGAGAGAGTATAGTGTGGAAGCTCAGAGATGACGCATAGTGCGCTATCTCTTTGTCTTTCATCCTCTTAAATAGTATCAAGAGCTTTTTTGCGAACATTAAAGTCCCATTTTGCCTGGATTTAGTATGTTGTTGGGATCAAATGCCTTTTTTATGGAGCGAAAAAGATTCATCTCGGCTTCACTGAAAGCAAGGTTCATGAACGGTGCTTTGCTGAGCCCTATGCCATGCTCTCCACTTAAAGTTCCGCCTAGTTTTATAGTGGCTTTAAATACCTCTACGATGGCTTCGTGTCCGATTTTTAGCTGCTCTTTATCGTTTCCATCAACCATAACATTTACATGTACATTTCCATCTCCAGTATGTCCAAAACAGGGGATTTTTACTCCGAATTTCTCTGTGATTTTCTCTATTTCATTGAGCATCTCAGGAAGTTTGCTTCTCGGGACTGTTATATCTTCATTTAATTTTTTGCTTCCATAGATGGTGATACTTTGACTTGCATTTCGTCTTGCAAACCATAAGTCATCTCCCTCTTTGGCGTCTTTTGCCCTTTTGAAGTCGCTGCAGCCATTCTCTTTGAAACTCTCTTGTATGATTTGAAGTTGATTTTCCAGTTCAACTTCCAAGTTGCCATCTACTGTGGTGATGAGGATCGCTCCTGCGTCGGTAGGCAAGCCTTTGTGAAATTTTTGCTCTACTGCTTTGATGCTGAGATTGTCTAAAAACTCCATGGCAACTGGTGTTACGCCACTAGCCATAGTTTTAAAAACAGCTTCCATCGCTTTTTGGACAGTTGGAAATACTCCCATCGCACTTTTTGATAGTTTTGGTTTCGCTAAAAGTTTGAGTGTGATTTCAGTGATGACGCCTAGAGTGCCTTCACTTGCTATCAAGATGCCGGCTATATTGTATCCCGCTACATCTTTTATAGTTCTTTTTCCTGCTCTAATGATCTCTCCACTTGGAAGAACCGCTCTTAGTGCCATCACAAAATCTTTGGTTATACCATACTTTGCAGCTCTCATTCCACCAGCATTTTCACTTACATTGCCGCCTAGCGTCGAGTAGTCTTGACTTGCCGGATCTGGGGGATAAAAGAGTCCTTTTGCTTCTACAGTTTTTTGTAAATCCATGTTGATGACCCCGGGTTGTACGACTGCTACAAGGTTTTGCATATCTATCTCTAGGATTTTATTCATATGTTTTTCGAGGGCTAGTATAATTCCGCCATTTGTAGGCAGTGCTCCACCAGTAAAGCCACTTCCTGCACCTCTTGGAGTTATGATGATTTGGTTTTCGTTGCAGTATTTTAAGATTTTACTTACATCTTCTTCATCTCTTGGAAACACGACAGCGTCTGGCTCATAGTGATTTTTAGTAGCATCATACGAGTAAGCAAGTAGGTGAGCTTTATCATCATATACATTGTCTGCACCAACTATACTCCTGAAATGTTCTACATGTAGAGTTTTCATCTGTTTATCAAACTTTTATAGTAGTTGGAGTAGGAGCTCATTTTGCTAGAGCTGAAGTTAAGCCATGAAGTATCTATGCCTTTTACTCTTGTATAAAAAGGAAGTTGGGCTTGTCTCACTCTGCCGCCTTTTAGTTTTTTTACTACTTTGAAGTTATTGCAATCCACAAAAATAGCTTCATCATTTAGTGCAAAAAAGATGAGAGATGCTACATTGTCTCTACACATGGTTTTAAAAAGTTTTCTATCTGGATTTGGTCTGGAGTGTTCTGCTAGATATGCTCCCATGATGTCAGGATGCACAAAAGTTATGTTTTTAAAATGCTTTGTAATTTCACTATATATCTTATAGTTTGGTGCCACTATCAATGCTCTATCGTATAGATAGTTCAGCACAACACTATCTCCAACCTTTGGAGTGACTCCGGGGATCGGTAGAGCAGTTTGCTTTAATGCTATATAGGTATGAAATTGTAGAGTTGCTTGATCGTCATTTTTATCTATAACATCAACTCTAGCTATGATACTTGAAGTTTTGTCTCCAAAATTTCGTATAACTATACCGCTTGAACCGATGACTATATCTTTTGAATCTTTTATGGTTGCTTGAGTACCGTTTATCTGTGTGATTGTTGTTTTGTACTCTTTATATAAACCTTGTGCGTTCAATACGCAAACTAAAATAGAAAATATGAATAATGCTTTTTTCAATGAAAACTCCTTTTTGTGATAAAAATATAATTATACAATAACTGTTTTAAAGCAGACCTTACTTTGTGTTTGATATAATGTCTGTTTTAAACTGAGGATTTAAATTGAGTAGAATTTTTTTGATTTTTTTATTGTTACTGTCGTACGTTAGTGGTGCATATCTGCAAGAGGAGAGATGGAAAAGTGGCGAGACATTTTTAAATTTTTTAGAAAGAAATTCACTTCCTCAAAGCATATACTATAACTTAGATGCTGGAGACAAAGAGCTTGCTGCTGAGATAATGACGGGCATAAAGATAGAGATACTCAAAGACAAAAAAGGTGGAATTGAGCAGGTATTGATCCCTATAAGTGATGAATTACAACTGCACATAAAAAAGATCAAAGGCAAATATACTTTGGTGACGACCCCTATCGTTTATGAAGAAAAAGAGGAAAAGCTTAGTATTCCAATCGTAAAATCCCCATATCAAGATATAATAGATGCTACCAAAAATTATCTTTTAGCATATCAATTTGTACAATCCTATAAAAAAAGTGTAAACTTTAAAAGGATCAGAAAAGGTGATAGGCTCGTTATATTCTATAAACAAAAAATTAGACTAGGTCAGCAGTTTGGATCTCCATTGATAGAAGCATCCATGATCGAAGTACATGGTAAAAAGCATTTTGTATTTTTGTTTAATAAAGGTAGATACTACAATGCAAATGGTAAAGAAGTTGAGGGTTTTTTCTTAGCTCTTCCTGTTAGATATACCAGAATCTCAGATAGATTTACCTATAAGAGGTGGCATCCTATTTTACATAGATACAGAGCCCATCTAGGTATAGATTATGCAGCCCCTAGAGGAACACCAGTTAAAGCTGCAAGAGCTGGAAAGATTATATTTGCGGGAAGAAAAGGTGGATATGGAAACACTATCATCATAAAGCATGAAGGCATCTATAAGACACTGTATGCACATTTAAGAAACTTCAGAAGAGGCATAAGAAGAGGAAAATATGTCAAGAAAGGGCAGGTTATAGGGTATGTGGGAACAACAGGACTTAGCACTGGTCCACATCTTCACTTTGGCTTATATAGAGGCTTTAGAGCTATAAATCCAGCAAATTCTGTGCATATTACAAAGAGTATTTTGAAAGGAAAACTAAGAAAAGAGTTCCTAAAAGTTAGTAATAAATACAAAGAAGAGATGGATTTAGCAACGAAAAGCAATCTTGAGCCAAAAATTGAAAAAGAGTTTAAGTATGTTATGAAGCTAAAATCAAAAAGTGATTTTCTTTAGAGCTGCTAATCTTCTTGTTGTTCTCTTGAAAGCATAATTTTATGCTTATACATATCTGCTTTGATCACAATATCTGAAAATTCTATAGGCGCAAGTTTTTCATCATATGATAGTCTGTGTAGAGATAGAAGAGGTGAGTTTTTTTTGGTTTCTAGGATTTTTGCCTCTTTTTTTGTTGCCGATCTTGCTTCTACTGTTTCTATTGCTTTGTGAAATTCTATACCGTATTCATTTTTTAAAAATGTATATAGAGATTGAATTTGAAATTTTTCTTGGATATTTGGTACCCTTTTTATGTCAAAATAGTTAAGCATTAATGAAAATGGAACACCATCCAATACACGAAATCTTTTGATAAGCAACAAAGTATCGCACTTTAGCAAATCTTTTACATAGTGTTCATTTGTTATGATTTTATACTCTATGCTTTTGGTTTTTAACGCATGGTTTTGTTTTGAAAATCTTTGCGTAAATGACCCGATAGAGGTAGCATCATAAAGTATCTTTCTCTCTTTTACATATGTTCCTTTACCCTGTTTTTTAATGATAAGACCATCTCTTTCTAACTCATCCATAGCTTTTCTAACTGTAATCCGACTAACTTTATAAATCTCTATCAGTTTGCTTTCTGGAGGTAGTTTGTCATTGGAGCTATAATTTTTTTTGATATCTTTTAATAACTTGTTTTTAAGTTGTATATATAGAGGAATGCCATTATTTTCAAACAAGAGTAACCCTTTTTAGAAAGTTAACAATAATACACAATTAGAATTTAAATCGTGCTTAGAAAGTGTGTAAAATCTAGAATAATTTAAATAAATTAGTTATAATATTATAATCATTAAGTTACGATTAATATTATTGTTAATATAATAAGATACTAAAAATATAGGGATAATTATGAGAACAAATCAAAAAGTATTGTTTGTAGATGCAAGTACATCATTTTATAGAGTAAATAGATATGAGTTGGGAGAGTTTTTTGGTCCAGTTGATTTAGGACTTCATTTGGCAGGAAAATTTAAAAGTTTAAATATAGGCACAGGTGTTCTTGCCGGCTCTATATTTCCAGGTTCTAACCGTTTGGTATTTACTGGTTTTTCTCCGGCTTGGGGAGGATTTTATATCTCTTCAATGGGAGGAGCAGGGTTGGTTTTTAACAATCTTGGTATAAATATGCTCTCTATCGTAGGAAAAGCACCAGTTCCATCAATCATGTGCCTAAACAGAAAAGAGGGTGGAGAGATCCAAGTGCAAATTCACCCGATAGATATAGAAAAAGTATGGAGTGATGGCAGAGGTGGCGTTTACTCTTTGATGGAGTATGCTTTGGAAAATTTTGGGGATAATTACAGCACAAGCCCTCGTATTTTAGCTACTGGTCCAGCTTCAGCCAAGAGTGATTTTGGTTCAATCTGTTCAGCTCCAATCAAAAAAGGTGAAGTTACATTTGTAGATACATGGGCAGGAAGAGGTGGTTTTGGAAGTAAAATGTTTCAAGAGCACGGAATCGTAGGCATTATATATGGCGGAACATTTTTAGAGGATGATTTTAGAGATAGAAAAGTAGCTGACAAGTGGTTTTATGACAAGTATAAAATGAAACTTTCAACAAAAGATATGGAAGCCACTACTAAGTATCGTTTTGATGCAAATTTTGAAACAGGTGGAACATTTGGGGTTAACTATGCCGGACTCGCTGGTAGTATGCTCTCTTTCAACTATAAAAGTATCTATATGGAGGAGGAAGAGCGACTAGAGATCCATAAAAAATTCGTTCTTGATCACTATCTTAAACAATTTAACGAAGAGACGATTGCCACAAAAAGCTCCAAAAACTGTGGTGAACCATGTTCGGCAGTTTGTAAGAAAATGAATGGAAAATTTAAAAAAGATTATGAGCCATACCAAACAATGGGACCACTATCTGGTATATTTGACCAAAGAGCGGCTGAGAAATTGAACCACCACGCAGATATGTATGGATTTGATGCCATATCGGTTGGTGGAACGCTTTCGTGGTTGATGGAGTGTTTGAGTGAGGGATTGCTAACCCCACAAGAGTTGGGTATATCTGAAATCCCAGAGTTTTCACTTAAAGATTTTGATGTAGTTTCGTCATCTATGCATAATGCAAATATAGGCGTCGCACTGCTTGACTCTATCATACACAAAAGAGGAGTTGTGGATTTGAGTGATGGCGCTAGGAGTTTTGCGCATAAATTAGCAAAGCAAAAAGGCAAAAAAGTGCTAGACTCTTTTGTCTATACAGCATATGCTAGAAAAGGATGGATGGTTCCAAACCAATACTGGACTCCAGGTGCTCTCTCTCCTATGCCTATCATGGGTAAATACTACATGTACTATGGTCCGGATTTTGTACCACCAAGAGAGTTAGGAAGGATGAGTGCAAAGAGATTGAGCGGAGAGTTGGTGCTTGACAATATCGGCATATGTCGTTTTCACCGAAAATGGGCAGAAGAGATGATGCCAGAAGTCATGGGCTCGCTTTATGGCTTAAAAGAGCAGTATCTCTCTAGTATAAATGTGACATCAAATTGGATTGGTGGTCGTAACTCTTCGATTTTATGGGAGTCTCAAAGAAGTGTAGATATGATCTATACATTTTTGCAAAGAAAGCATACAGTCGATGGAAACAATGATCCAGAACTAATCAAATGGTTGAATTTCTTCCAAAAAGATAAAAACGAGGCAGCCATGAGCTTTTGGTATGAAATGCACAAAGGAATACAAGAGACTCTAAAAGAGAAATTTTAAAAGGCAAAGATGCCTATAGAGATATTTTTTCTATATCTTTATAGGCATCAACTCTCCTGTCTCTAAAAAATGGCCATATTTTTGTTATCTCTTCGCTTTTTTTAATATCTATATCGCAAAAAAGAATCTCCTCTTTATCCTCACTGGCTTTTGCTAAAAATTCGCCTTGAGCCCCTACTGCAAAGGAGTTTCCCCAAAATCTTATGCCCTCAATCTGCTTAAAATTGTCATACTCTTTTCCTACTCTGTTTATAGCTATCAAGGGAGTGGTATTTGCTATGGCATGACCTCTTTGTACGGTTATCCATGCATCTAATTGTCTGCGTTTTTCATCTTCGCTATCTTCATCAAACCATCCAATAGCAGTGGGATATATCAGGATTTGAGCCCCCTTTAGTGCCATAAGTCTTGCGGCTTCGGGAAACCATTGGTCCCAACAAATCAGAACGCCTAGCTTGCCCACACTTGTTTGTATTGGCTCAAACCCCAAATCGCCAGGTGTAAAATAGAATTTTTCATAAAATCCAGGGTCATCAGGAATGTGCATCTTTCTATACTTACCAGCTATGGTCCCATCTTTTTCAAACACTACTGCACTATTATGATAAACTCCTTTAGCTCTTTTTTCAAATAGAGAAGTTACTAAAACTATACCGTTTTTCTTTGCTATAGTTGCCCAAAAAGATATATCATCTTCAAAATTTTCAGCTAAATCAAAATTTTTTGTATCTTCATTGATACAAAAGTATCTATCTTGATGCAACTCCTGTAAAAGAACCAGTTTGGCACCATTTTTTGAAGCTTCTCTTATCATTTTGAGAGTTTTTTCTATAGTCTCTTTTCTGTTTTTGTATGATTTTTGTTGTATAAGTGCTACTTTCATAAAAAGAATTATATCATAAAAGAATAATATTATATGATAATGATTATCAATTTAAGACTATCTTAACTTTATTGTGATAATATTCGATTTGTCATATTTGTTTTAAAGCTGTTTCGTGAGGCTCAGACCAACGGGAGGATTTGTCCTCTAAGAAATAGCTTTAAAACAAATAAAAGTACCTAACCAAGAGAAACACCAACTAATAGCGAAAAGAGAACGGTGCGAGTACAAGGCAGATTTTCGTAGGACTACCCGTAGGTAATTCAAGAAAATCTAACGCAGTAATCGTGCCGTTATCTTTTCGCCCGTAGGGAAGCTCAAAAAGAGCACATCTGACTTCGTTAAAAACTTTTGATGTACAATAAGTACACCTACAAGTTTTTGCCTTGCATATGCACTCTTTTTGAACTTCTATTAGTTGGTGTTTCTTTTGGTTAGGTACTTAACTATAAAATAATAAGAGTATATAATGAAAAAGATAAGTGATTTAAAGATAAATGATACAGCTATTGTGAAAAAGATAGTAGCGCTTGAGCCAGTCAAAGGCAGACTCCAATCCATGGGTTTGGTAAAGGGTGCCAAAGTAAAAGTTTTGGAACACACTTTGGCAAAGCAGACTTGGGACATCATCAGTGGTAATACCAAGATAGCACTCAGGGAAGAAGAGGCGAGAGGCGTCTTGATAGATAGGATAAACGAGAATGCTTAAAACCATAAAAGTAGCCATTGTAGGGCAGCCAAATGTAGGAAAATCTTCACTCATAAATGCCATCAGTAATGCAAAGCTACATGTAGGGAATTTTAGTGGTGTTACAGTTGAAAAGAAAGAGGTATTTTTAAAGACTGATTTATACGATATAGACATGACAGATTTGCCTGGAATTTACTCGCTAAACGCTTATACACCAGAAGAGCAAGTAGCAAAGAACTTTCTGATAAATGAGGATTTTGATATCATCTTAAATGTAGTTGATGCAAATACACTCTCTAGAAATCTGATATTTTCATTGCAGTTGATGGATATGCATAAAAAGATGATTTTAGTGGTAAATATGGTTGATGAGATAGAGAGCAAAGGTGGTAAAATTGATAAAGATGCCCTTGAGAGTCTGCTTGGTATTCCAGTTATATTGACTTCAGCAAAGGAGCATAAAGGAGTCGATGAGATTAGTACGCAGATCATAAAACTCAAAAAAGAGGATAAAAAGGCAAATAAGATATATTATGATGAGAGAGTAGAGCAGAGAATTGAAAAACTTGCAAAAACGCTACAAAAATCTCCTCATTTTAGAGATGATGATTATGCTAGATTTATCGCGATCAGACTTCTTGATAGAGATGAGCAAGTATATAAAATCATACATGATTTGCCGATTTTTATAGAAGTTCACTCGATGTTAGAGAAGATGTATAAAAATCTTGAATTAGAGTTTGATGAGGATAGTACAACCGATATACTTTCAAATGAGAGAGCAGCTATCGCCTACAATCTACAGATGGAAGCATTAAATCTAAAAGACGAAGATGAGGGAATGAGCGAAAAGATTGACAATATTTTGATTCATCCGATTTTAGGTTTGCCTATATTTTTATTTTTTATGTGGGCGCTTTTTCAGTTAACATTTGAACTTGGAAATATACCTATGAATTTTATAGGTGAGATGTTTACCCAAACACAAAATTTCTTGGCAGATTTCTTACCAAAAGGGATGTTTAATTCGCTTTTGACAGATGGTGTTTTGCCGGCCGTTGGTGCGGTGGTGATGTTCTTGCCAAATATCTTGATACTATTTTTTGGTTTAAATCTGCTAGAACAGACAGGATATATGAGTAGAGCCGCATACTTAATGGATGGTTTTATGAAAAGATTTGGTTTGCAGGGTAAAGCTTTTGTCCCACTAGTAAGTGGTTTTGGATGCACTGTTCCGGCATATATGGCAGCTAGGACTCTGAAAAATCCAAAAGATAGAATCATCACAATGTTGGTGCTTGGATTTATGAGTTGCGGTGCGAGATTGCCTATATATGTTCTAATTATCGCTGCGTTTTTTGCCAATCACAATCCTGGAAATGTTCTTTTTGCCATATATATAGGCGGAGCAATTTTGGGTTTGATTGTTGCTAAGATACTAAGAACTGTTTTGTTTAAAGGTGAGCCTGAACCATTTGTTATGGAGATGCCACCATATAGATTTCCTTCATCCAAAGCACTATTTATGGACTTGTGGATAAAGACAAAGATGTTTTTGAAAAAAGCTGGTACATTTATAGCTTTTGCATCTATGATAGTCTGGTTCTTGAGTGCGTATCCAAAAAATGATATGATTACACAAAATTTTCAAACCAAGATAGAACAAGCAAAGAGTTCAAAAGCAAAAGCAGCGTTGAAAAATGAACTAAATGCAAAACTTTTGGAAAATAGTTATTTAGGCAGTGTCGGAAAATTTATAGAGCCTGTATTTGCTCCACTTGGATTTGACTGGAGGATGAGCGTCTCAGTCGTGGCAGGACTTGCAGCAAAAGAGGTTGTCGTTTCTACGATGGGAACACTTTATGCGGTCGGTGGAGAGAGCGGAGCTAGCAAGGGGCTTATATCAAAAATAAGAGAAAATGTAGATTTTAAGGCAGCAGTCGCTTTGCTTCTTATCATCATGATTTACTCTCCATGCTTGGCAGCTATGAGTACATTTTATGCGGAGATTCCTCAATGGGCTTGGAGAGTATTTTATACAATTTATCCGAATGTGGTTGCATGGATATTTGCGTATAGCGCATATAAAATATTATAATAGGGGTCAGGTATTTACTATTTATTTTTTTAAAAAGTAAATAGTAAATACCTGACCACATAGGGAGTTTGATGAAACTAAGTGAGCTTGAAAAAGGTCAAAGAGCTATAGTAGAGAGTGTAGATTTAGAAGATGATATAAAAAAAAGATTCTCTTCTATGGGGCTTAGTAGGGGAATAATACTAAGAGTTTGCAGAAGAACTTTTGGAAGTGATAGCCTACATGTAAAGCTTGATTGTTCCTCTTGTATAGCTCTTAGTAAAAAAGAGGCTAAGCATATAGAGGTTACACCAATTGGTGGTGGTTTTGGTTTTTGCCACAGAAAAGGTGGTGGCTATAAAAAAGATTGTTGTGAGTTTGGTTGCTAGTGGGGTCAGTTGCTAGTGGGGTCAGGTATTTACTTTTAACTTTTTTATTCAAAAAGTTAAAAGTAAATACCTGACCCCTATATTTCAGACATGACCCCTATATTTCAGAGTCATCATATGGATCTAGGTGAACATTTATAACCCAGTCTGTTTTTGGATCTATTTTTTTTATCTCATCTTCAACTCTGTCTCCGGCATAATGCGCTTGCAAA
>Ga0256840_1003056_pt1 | contig 13930 bp, 8 predicted proteins | sample 355202metaG_FD_185969 | JGI IMG/M metagenome (GOLD analysis project Ga0256840, IMG submission 185969) | Hydrothermal vent microbial communities from Mid Atlantic Ridge, Atlantic Ocean - 355-202 | ecosystem: Environmental > Aquatic > Marine > Hydrothermal vents | place: Atlantic Ocean: Mid...
GTTATAAATGGTAATTAAAGTTTCTTGAATAACATCTTGGGCATCATCATAATCACCACTATTTTTGGTAATAAAATGCACAATCTTACTCGAATATTTTTGATATAGTTCATTTAAAACACGCGTATTATTTGTAACAAGTGCTTCAATATACTTATGGTCCGGATGTTTTGTTTTTTTCATACCAAAATTTATCTTGCTAAAATAAATATTTTACCTTAAACCCACAAAGTTTTTCGTAGCGAAAAGTCAAAATGCATTTTAGTATTGGTGTAGTGCAGTTTTGAGACACGCAAACATAGCAATAGTTATGGTGAGTATCGAAAAAACGAGCATTCCCAATAATGACTTTGAGTTTGGCTTTGCAGTAGAAATACTTTTCGGATTTAAGGTATTAATCGAATAAAAACACGTGTTCCTTTAAAAAATAGCACCGTTAATTGAATTATTCTTTCAAAAAATAAAAAATCATCCTATTATTGTAGTAAATTAACATTCTAATTTCTTAAATCTTTGAGGGGAGATTTTTTTAAAAAAGTTGATTAAATAAAAAAAGCATTTCAAAATTTTGAAATGCTTTTTGCTTTTCACTTAATCTACTCTTTTTATTTTTTTTTAAAACAAGGTAACAAAAAATTAATTCTCGGATATATAGGCAAGTTAAACAATAAAAACTTTAATTATGAAAACAATATTCAAAAATTTAAAATTCTATTTAAGCGTTGTACTACTTTCTGCAATAGCATTTACTTCGTGTAAACAAAAAAAGGAAGACAATCCCGAAAACAATTTACCCAACGGACAAGCGCTTCACGAAAGAGTAATGCAAAACCGTAGAGATGCCGTACAAAGTTTTACATTTGATCCAGCAGCAGGCGGAACGATTACCGGAGAGCAAGGCACCGTAGTGTATTTTCCTCCTAATGCTATCGGACTTAATGGGCAGCCCGTTACCGGAAATGTAGAAATCGAATTAATCGAAATCTACGACAAAGGTGCGATGATCTTACAAGATATGCCAACATCAGGTGTCAAACCAAATGGTGATATTGAAGCCTTAAAATCAGGTGGTGAATTCTTTGTAAATGCCAAACAAGGCGAAACACAATTAGAATTATTACAACCAATTTCTATTACAAGCAGAGGTGTTGCTATGCAAGACTACGAACCAATGAATGTATTTAGAGCAGGCGATAATTTAGACGATACCGATAAATGGGAAGAAGCTGATGAAGATAACGATGGCCAAAACGATCAAGCACAAGGACACGAAGGACAAGGACCTGCTGGCGAAATTGTTATGAATTCTATCTTAGACATCAGCCAATTTGGTTGGACCAACTTAGATATATGGTACAATTTTACAGGACCAAAAACCACTCTATTTGTAGATGTACCTGATGGTTATACTCCTGATAATTGTAATGTATATTTATCTTATGACGGCGAACCCGGATTAGCAAAAATGGACATTTGGGATACCGATCAAGAAATGTTTACAGAACATTACGGAAGTTTGCCTATTGGTATGGAAGTACATTTTATTATGGTTGCCGAAATTAACGGACAATTATACGCAAAAATTCAAGGTAACACAATAGTAGATAATCACATAGAAGTAATGGATGGCTTACAACCTATCTCAGAAGCCGATTTAACAGCAGCAATAAACGCATTGCCATAAAAATAGTTTTGTTGATTTTTTTTGAAAAAGTGCTCTTATTAAAGAGAGTACTTTTTCTTTTAAAAAGAGAACAAAAACATTGCATTTATATCTAAAAAAATCTCTAAGGGAAAATTACTATGTTCCTTGAAAGTGCTTCAAATAAAAATGAAGCACTTTCATTTTTAACCTAAAAAGCTTATATTTGTTTTTTAACTAAAATCAAAATTATGTATTCAATTTTTAAAAAAGGATTATTCTTAATTTGCATCTTGTTTTCGCTAAGTACACTTGCCCAAACCACAAAAAAAGACAGCACCTTGGTACATAAAGCCGATTTTAAAGAACACATCAAAGGAAATACCGTAACCTTTGAACCCGTTTTAACACCACTCAGACAAATTGCTGGTGCTCCAAAAGCATTTTGGGAGAATTATTGGGAGTTTGGTGACGGTAATTATAGTTTTGAAGAGAAACCTACACATACTTATAAAGAACCCGGAACTTACGAGGTAAGACTCGCCGCAACAAACAATTATGACGACGGTGAAGCTCCCGGAACCAGACCGAAAAGTATTTCGTTAAACGGAAGTGATTCTGCTTCGGTACAACCGGAAATTAACAACGAAGACCACCATCTTTTTTCCCTATACAATGGTTTAAGAATACGTAATAACCGTGACCCAAAGCCAAACGAAGAAATGCAACTTATTGTAAGTTACGGAAATACCGAAGAAATTCCTAAAAACGGAAAACTATATCTATTCTACAACGACAAAAAATTTAAAGATAAAAATTTTGAGTTGATGGATTTCAGATCATATAACAATGAAACCGAAATTACCGATGAACAAGATGTTACTTTTAATAGAAAAATTACCAAAGAACAATTTATTCAAAGTACCGGAATTACCTCCATTATTAGTAAAAATCAAATTGTAAACGATTCTATAAAACAAAATTTATTGGAAATTTTACAAGATTCCAAAAACAAATATTACGACTATAAAGTATGGAAAATAGATGATGTACAACCAAAACAAGAAAAAAACTTGTTTTTTACTTTAAAAACAACACCTAAAATGTTAAAAGACACCAGTGCCATTTTAACCATACGAAGTATTTACGTTCCGGATAGAGAAGATGCAAAATATAAAATTTCGGAAAAAGAAATGGAAATCGTAACCTCTCATGATCCTAATAAAATGGCTGTTAACGATGCTTGGCTCAATTATAGGCTAGTACGATTTAAAAAGATGAAATTTAAAATCCGTTTTCAAAATAATGGCGAAGGACCGGCAACAAACATTAAATTAAATACTATTTTACCTAAAATGTTCGATAGAAAAACCTTAGAAGTATTAGATATGTACCCCAAGGTAGCTATTTGTCCGGATAACAAAAAAGTTCGTTATAGTTGTTTGGATACAGTATTTTTTAAAGACAGTATTTCTTTTCAATTTAAAAATATTTATCTTCCGGGATCTAATCAAAAAAATGTTCACGAAAAAGATTCTACCAAAGGTTTTGTTAAATATGCAGTGAAATTTGGTAAAGATTTTCATAAAGTAAAATCCGTTAGTCAAACAGCAATTATTTTTGATAAAAATCCACCTATCATAACAAATAGATCTGTGGTGCATTTTAAACCCGGACTTTCCATCGGAGCAAAGGTAGGATATAATTACTATTTCACTCCCGATAATGCCGTTAAATTTTATGAGTCACTTGCAAATAGCACCATAAACACTTCCGGTAACGGCTATTTTATAGGAGCAACTTTTTCGCCTTACAAAGCTTATAAATGGTATGTTCAAGCCGAAATTATGGGAACAAAACAACAAATTGAAAGCACGTCTTACAATGAAGAAGTACGAGATATAAATGGTGCTGTTCCGTATTTTTACAAAACATCACAAAGTGTTACAATAGATAAAACTGTGGTAGATTTAGTTCCGGCTTCGATAAGATACAACATAAATAGTATTATTGGCTTAGGTTTTGGTGTAAACATTTCTACTAAAATACAACAGAGCAACACAAGTGATTATGAACAACACGTATTTTTGTATATAAACAACCAACCGGAAGAAGAAATTCAACAATTATATAGAAAAGACCGATTTTCGTCTAAAAACAACAACATTTTTTTAGATAATTACGGTTTATTTTTTGATGTAACTGCCGGAGCTTCTAGAATTGGTCCAAGTGTTGGGATTCGCTATTTACAAAATTTTAAAGAAGCAAAAAAACAATTGCATTTTTATGCTATTTGGAAATTTTAATCTTTATCTCTTTCAAGAAGAGCTTTTAAAAATCCGCGATGTTTTAAAATATTAATCACACGCCAACCACTGTTTGCATAACTATTAAGCAAATCTTCAAAATCTTTATCTTTTCTAATGGTTGTTCCTGCTTGCTTGATTAATTTATATTCTTTCATCGTATTGGATTTTATGTTTAGTTACTTTTTTTTCAAAAATAAACAATTCCGAAATATGATAATCTTAAAATTTATCTAATTTTTTAACAAATGATTAAACGTAAATCTTATTTTTTATTACTATTTTTGCATAAAATTAATAAACATGACTCTTAAAAACAGCTTTATTTTTGCTTTATTTACCTTCTTTACATTTACAAATTTCACAACACCAAACTGGGGTCCAACAGGTCATAGAACCGTTGGAGAAATTGCTGCAAATCACTTGACAAAAAAAGCAAATAAGGAAATTAATAAAATATTAAACGGACATAGTATTGCGTGGGTTTCTACTTATGCAGACGAGATAAAATCAGATAGAAATTATAGACGTTTCTACTCTTGGCATTATATTAATTTTCCGGTAAACGGTAAATATGAAACTTCTAAAAAAAATCCGAAAGGAGATTTGGTAACTGGAATTCATACTTGTATCGAAGTCTTAAAAGACGAAAATAGCACAAAACAAGATAAAAATTTCTATTTAAAAATGCTTATCCATTTAATTGGAGATTTACACCAACCGCTTCACGTTGGCCATAAAGAAGATAAAGGTGGAAATACCATACAAGTACAATGGTTTGGAAAAGGCACAAATCTACACCATGTTTGGGATATTGATATGATTGAAAAATGGAATATGAGTTATACGGAATTAGCTTGTAATATCGATATTTTAAGCAAAGAACAAGTTAAAAAATACCAAAAAGGAAATTTAATGGATTGGGTTTACGAATCTAAAAATCTGGCAGAAGAAGTTTATAGAACTGTAAAACCGGGAGAGAAACTGAGTTATCGCTATTCGTATTTACATTTTAGTACTGTTACCGAACAACTTGAAAAAGGAGGTGTACGATTAGCAAAAATTCTAAATGAAATATATAAGTGATTAATTTACATCAAAATTAAAATAAAGATTAGCATACGGTTCATTACGTAAAGTGAAATGCCACCACTCTTTATAGTAAGATCTAAAACCGTGTTCGTGCATTACTTTTTGTAAAAATTGACGATTATATTTTTGCTCTTTATTTAATTTTTCATAATTAACATATGATTTTACACCAAAATAATCATAGATGCTTCCCATATCTAAAACAGCGCTATACTTTAACGAATACAAAGTTATATCTACAGTACTACCACTACTATGTCTGGATTTTGAAGCAATAAATCCTCTTTTAAATAATTCTTTTTTAGGAATATAAGGATAAAATTCTTTTTTCATTAACGTATCCTGTGTGTCTCTAGCCCAAAGTAAAAAGTCATTTACAGCCTTTTGCGGTCGATATGCATCATAAATTAAAATGGCTAAATCGTATTTTTTTAAATCTTTATTGATTTTTTGTAATTGTTTTGCACAACTTTCAGTAACAATACAAACCTTTTTTTTATAGCCTATAATTGGTCTTCCTACAAAATTATGTGAACTTGCATATCGCAAATCTATTTTTAAATCAGGTATATAATCTGTCAAATAAACAAATCCCGGAGGTAAATTTGTTTTTTGAATGTTGGCTTCTCTTGTTGAAAACGAAAACAAAGAAAAAAGCAGTATAATGGTATAAATCTTTTTCATAAGGGATTAAAAAGTGACTCCGGCAGGATTCAAACCTGCAACCCTCAGAGCCGAAATCTGATATTCTATTCAGTTGAACTACGGAGCCATTTTACGCTTGCAAAACTAAATCTTTTTTTTAATCTTTTGAAGAATTAACAAGAAAATTATTAGAAGAAGAAAACCATAAAAATAATAATGGTTTATAGTGTTTGGTAACGATTTTGGAACTGTACCAACATAAATAAAACCTGCCCAATAATACGGATTTTTCTTATACACATCTATATTCTTGGCTTCTAAATAATTTATTTTTGCTCGTTGTAAAGAGAAGGATATTGCATTGGAAGTTTTTAGATTTTTATAAAAATTCCCCATTAATATTCCTGTAGATTTATCATTTACCTTCCATTGACTTACCACTAAATTAGGAATTCCGGCATAACTAAAACCTCTAGATAAACTCATTACTCCTTCTCCTTTTTCTAATTTACCAATTCCGGTTTCACAAGCACTTAAAACCATTAAATTTGATTTAAAATGTAAGCCGTAAACCTCTAATAAACTAAGTGATTTATCATAAAATTCGATTTTAGCAGGATGTGTAAAATCTCCTGCGTCTGCATGTGTGGAAATGTGAATAATATCAAAATTACCGGATTCTTTTAAAAAATTTTCTTTTGTTGCCTTTTCTCCTACTAAAAAAGTGCCATTATAATATTTTGCAATGGTTTCCTTTTCATCATTTGTATATTTTAATTCGTTATTATTTCGATAATTATTTTTGAAAATAGGGAAAAATCCGATTATTTTATTTAATTTCTTCCGAGATTCCAATTCTCGTAACTGCTTTAAAATCGTTAAAGAATAGCCGTAACTAATTTTATTTTCCTTAACAAAATATGGTAAAAGCTCATAATTATTTGTTGTTACTTTTCTAGTTAACAAGGCATCAAACGGCATAAAGTTTAGCTTTTGATCAGGAATAATAACAATATCTTTTGCTTGTAAATTTTCATTTTCAAAAAACAAATGGTATAAATTATATGCTGACTTTTTATATTCTGAAATATGATGATCGATTTTATCGGGACTTCCACCGGAAAAAAAGGAAATATAATTTTGCAAGAAAGCAATGTATGTATCTGTTTTCTCAATTTTTTTATAGGTAATGGTTTTATTTCCTATCCGGAACACATACAAATGCGTATTGGTGTTAAAAAAATAAAAAATAAGTTGCTTTTTATCTAACAATGATTTTATGATCACTTTAAAATCAACTTTATAATTCATTTCGTTTAATAATGGATACTTTTTTTGAAGTTCAATATTTAAAACGGAGAAACTTGTATTCAACTCGGTTTTTTTCTTGTTTAATTGCTCCAAAAATTTAATATCTGGATGAGCTTTTAAAGATTCATCTTGTATTTTACTATCATAAACGGCAATATCCTTTTTTAATGTTAAATAGTTTAAATAAAGAGAGTCATTTTTAATTATAGCATATCGATTTTTTTCGTTCAAAACACTTGACAAAACAGTAGATTTAACGTGTTCCATTACGTTAATCATATTAAACAAGATTGAATCGTTAGGATTTTTACGATATAATATATCATATAAGGCAATTAATTTTTCACTTCTTTTACGGTTTTCCGATTGTTGGATTAATTTTGCTTTTTGAGAAAGGTAAGAGTTTCGCAATAAGTCTTCCACTACAAAAGAAAATTGATAATGGACAATAGCCAAATCGTATTTTTGCATTTTTTCTAAAATTAATCCTTTAGCATCTAAAGCTTCTTTTATAGTGTTTTCAGGATAAAAAAACTCTTTTTCAGGTAAATCATATATTGTATTAGGATTAAAGGAAGGCAGGAGAGTAGCTAAAGCTTTATTTAAATAAAAAAGAGCTTTAGCTTGCTGGTTTGTTAATGAAAATATTGAAGAAATTTCAATAAAAGTTTTTGCTTTTCTTCGCTTTTCCTTTTCAAGTTTTAAATTATCAAATAATAGATTAAGAGCACTTTTATATTCCTTTTTTTGTACATAATATCTTGCTAAAGAAGCATTATTTGTAATTTTATTTTTTGAATTTACATCAGATAATTCGGATTTTAATATAGTTTCATAAGCCAAATTATAATTTTTCAATAATAATTCATTTTTTGCTAATTGCGAATATAATAACGATAATTGTTCTTTATTTGGATTTAAGTCAATAGCCTTATTTAATAACGATATTGCCTTTTCAATATCTCCAATAGAATGATATTTAATAGACAAATTTAAGTATGTTGCAATTAATTCTTTATTATTATCTTGTTCCTTGGCAATGGAAATCGTATATTTAAAAAGTTCATCAGCACGCTTATAATCACCTATTCTTGTGTAATTATTAGCCAAAGGTTTTAAACAATAGCCAATAATGTTATAATCTAATAAATTGCTGTGTTCTTGATATAATTTTAACGCTTCTTCATATGCTAAAATTGATTTTTTAATCTCTCCTGCTTCTTTAAAATAAAAAGCTTCATTAATTAATAAATGTAGTTTTGCAGTGTATTCCTTTTTAGTATTTGGATTACGCCATTGATTTTTTATAGCTTTCTCTAAAAATTTGGGTGAAATTTTATTTTTATGAGCTACATAATAATCGATATAATGATAATAATAAGCTTCAAGATTATCATTTAAACGGTAAATATTATTTTTTTGAGGAAATAGTGTATCCTTCTCTTGTGCTTCCACTGAAAACAAGACTAAAAAAACAAATAGAAATACAAGCAGTTTTTTTTTAACCATAAGCAAATATAAAAAATGAATAGGATTAACGCTAAGGTATCTCTAAAAATAAAAAATCCCGCCAAACAGCGGGATTTTCATAGTATAAAATTAAATTAATAATTTGAAATATCAAATTGTGTTCTACGGTTTACTTGGTGCTCAGTTTCCGAACATTTAACACCGTCTGAACAACGGTTTCTTAATCTGGTTTCACCATATCCTACTGCATGGATTCGTTCCGGACTAATACCTCCTACATTTACAATGTAATCTACCGTTGATTGGGCTCTTCTTTGCGATAAAGCTTCATTGTATGCTTTTGACGCTCTACTATCGGTATGTGAAGAGGCTTCTATTTTAATATTAGGACAACGCTTCATTATCTTTACTACTTTATCTAACTCACTTGCTGCATCCGGACGAATATACGATTTGTCTAAATCAAAATAAATATTATCAATATTATCTAATGCTTCTTGACAACTATCATACTCTAATTTCTTAACTACTCCTTCTGCCGCTTGCTCTACTACTCCTTTGTCGATATTTAAATCTAAATCCAATCCTAACTCCAATTCGGCATTTGAGGCAAATTCTTTACTGTCTTCCGAGTAGTTTTGCTTAGAACCTACTACTTTATAATTCGATTCGCAATCTACATCAAAAGAGAATTTAGCGTCTTCTTTTACTATCTGAACATCTAATTCATTTCCGTCTGCATCGTATAATATTACCAATGCTCCCGGAATGCGTTTCCCTGTGTTTTTGTCTCTTACCACGCCTTCCGCTATTTGACTACATGGCATTTTAAGCGGTACCAATTCTTTAAAGTAGTAAATATCATCATCGCCTTTTCCGCTGGTTCTATTGGATGAAAAATAACCATGGTCATCTCCTACTCGCTTTAAAAAAGCAAAATCGTCTTTAAAACTGTTAATTGGTAATCCTAAGTTTATCGGTTCGGATCTACCGTCTAACTTAACTGCATAGATATCTAAATTACCCATTCCTCCGGGTTTGTCTGATGAATAATACAAAATATTCTTACCTGCCATAAACGGAAACATCTCTCTACCTGCCGTATTCACTTTTGGCCCTAAATTTATTGGTGAACCATATGTACCATCTTCGTTGATACTTACTTTATAAATATCTGTCTGACCATATCCTCCCGGAATATCCGATACAAAGTACAATGTCTTGTTATCCGGTGATAGTGCCGGATGTCCAACAGAATATTCAGGGTCATTAAACGGCATTGGTTCTACATTTTTCCACTCTCCGGGTGCTACTACATCTGCCTTAAACATTGCTAAATTTACCATACCGTCTTTTGCTTTGTTTAATTTACCGTCGTAATAATTATCTCTGGTAAAATAAACGGTTTTCAAGTCGTTGGTATAAACCACATCTGCCTCGTGGTATTTAGAATTTACATCTTTGTTTAATTTAGATGAATTAGTAATCTCACCATCTTCTGCAATATCTCCTATATACAAATCCAAAAACGGTTGCTCATTTGGCTTCCAAACATTCTTTATCATTTTGGAACCTTTTCGTGGTGAAGCATAAATAATTTTATCCTTTCCGTAATAAGATGTTCCAAAATTAGAGTACTCGTTATTGATATCTAAATTCTTAATACTATAACGTTCTGTTTCTTGTGCATGGCCATAACCTACACTCAACATTAAAATTGCAATTATTGCTATTACTTTTTTCATTTTATAATTTGTTTTATGTTAGGTTAAAAGAATCTTGGAGATTTTAAGTTCTTTCGCGATAAATTTACATCGTATTGTAAAAATATCTCGTGTGAACCACTGTTAAAATCACCTAAGTTGGTTAAAGTGTAATCGTATGCATAACCTACACGTAAATCATCAGTTACTAAAAAGCTAACCAAGGCATCGATAGAATCGCCAAATCGGTAACCTAAGCCTAGTTCAAAGGTATCGTTTATCATAAAATTACCGGTTAAGTCTATTGATAATGGCGAACCGGGAACGGCTTTTAATATCGTTGCAGGTTTAAATTGCACATTATCGCTTAAATCAAATACGTAACCTGCCGTAAAAAAGGCATGCATCTTCTCGGATGCTTCTAAGGTTACTGTACTGGATGTTACATCTTTAAAATGTGGGGTTTCTAAAAAATTTGGTATCGAAAAGCCTAAGTAATAATCATCGGTGTGATAATAAATACCGGCTCCAATATTTGGAAAAGTTCCTTTTCCGTCATTTTGAAACAGCACATCTGCCGAGCTTCCGCCGGTAGTTCCGTCAGGTAATAAAATAGAACTTAAGGCTGCATTAAAAAAGGTAACACCTCCTTTTAATCCGAAAGATAATTTCCCGTCTTCGGAAGTTTCTATCGTATAAGAAACATCTGCATACGCATTTTGCTCTTTTACCGGTCCTATCTTATCGGCTATAATAGACAATCCTAATCCTAAATTTCTACCTACCGGGGCGTGAATATTAGCGGTAATTGTCTGTGGTGCTCCATCGATTCCAACCCATTGGGTTCTTCCTAATAATCCGATACTTAATGTTTCTCTACTTCCTGCATAAGCAGGGTTTACCACATTCATATTGTACATATAATGTGTGTACTGAGGGTCTTGCTGACCGTAGCTTGATGTAAATACTAACATCAAGGTGATTACGAATAAAAATATTGTTTTTTTCATAAAATAATTCTTTATTGATTTTTTATAGAAGGTAGCGATTGGTTTAAGAATCGCTACCTTTTAAATTAAATTTTGATGTTAATAGTTTACATATACCCAACCTTGGATTGGCTTTCTGTTATTGTCTGTGTCATTAAAGTTAATGATATAGAAATACGTTCCTACAGGTACTAACTTCTTATCTTGAGATAAAGTCATTCTTCCATCGGAATAACCATTCCACCATTGAATAGCTGAACCTGTTCTTCCTTCGTTTTTGTAATCGTAAACGATATTACCCCATCTGTCATAAATCTCAATACTAAAGTTTGGTGCATCGGCTACTGCCGGTATTACAAAGGTATCATTATCGGTATCTCCGTTTGGTGAGAATCCACTTGGAATTAAATCACATGCATCCGGATCTAAATAATTTGGCGTACCATCATTATCGCAGTCTCCAAAACCGTCATCATTCGCTCCGGTTGGATTACCATCTCCATCATCATCAGTATCTCTATAATCTACTTCTGCATCCGAAACATTTGGTGCTACGGCTGTTGCATCTGTATTTACCGTATCTGTCGATCCTACACTTAAACTTCCGTTTGGATCTCCATATCCAGGCTCATCAGGTGTACCATTATTATTGGTATCTGTTTCGTATGCATCATCTATACCGTTATTGTTGGTATCGTTACCGCTTGGTTCTGTTTCAGGTAATCCGTCATGATTGGTATCCCAAGCTTCTGTTGCATCATCAACTCCATCATTATCAGAATCGGTATCTACATAATCCATATCTCCGTCTGCATCGGTATCTACCGGATTTATTCCGTTACTTCCATCAAAGTTACCAATGTTATCATCGTAAGCATCGTCTAATCCATCATTATCTGCATCTACTCCAGTTGGTGCAACGTAATCTCCTGTGGTTTGTCCTTCTACATTATCTGGTATTCCATCATTATCACTGTCTTGATCTAAATAATCCGGAATATTATCGTCATCACTGTTTCCTGCTCCTGCTTCTACATCTGTTAAGATTCCATCATTATCATCATCAATATCCAAGTAATCCGGATGGTTATCTCCATCGGTATCTTGAGATACATTGTCATCTATTCCATCGCTGTTAGCGTCTGTACCTCCTGTTTGATCTACATCAAAAGCATCGTCTATTCCATCGCCATCAGTATCTACTCCTGTTGCTCCTCCTTCTATATTATCAGGTACACTATCATTATCGGAATCTACATCAAATACATCCGGAATAGTATCGCCATCGCTATCTACCGGTGTAACTCCTGTTCCTATTTCCGTTCCATTTGGTATGCCATCTTCATCACAATCCATTGCTAACCAAGCATTCGATTGGGTTTCTGTTACATTAACATAGTCAAAATCACAAGAATCTAACGGACTTGTACCGTCTTCAATCTCTTGTCCATTGGTTACGCCATCGCCGTCACAGTCTAATGCATTCCAAGCAGGGCTTGGTGCTACGGTTACTTGTGATGGTTCGTAATCACATGGATCATTTGGATCGGTCTCGTTTGCATCTACTTGTCCGTCGTCATTTGTATCTTCTGTTCCGTCTAACACGCCATCTCCATCGGTATCCGGGTTTAACGGATCGGTGGTTGTTGTGTTATCTACATCCGGTTGGAAGATATTAATATCGGTATCCGGTGTTTCCGCTGTGGTTAAACCTTGCTCTGTTCCGTCTTGGATACCATCGTTATCGGTATCTACATTGTTTGGATCGGTTTCCGTAGCATCTACTTGTCCATCACCATTCGCATCTTCTGTACTATCCATTAAACCGTCATCGTCCGTATCTTGGTCTAATGGGTCAGTTGTCGTACTTGGGTCTGCATCCGGTGTGAAGTTTCCTGCTGTTAAATCCGTATCACCCGTTTGTGGTGCGTCTAATCCAACTTCTAATCCATCATTTAAACCGTCTCCATCGGTATCTGGATTTGTAGGGTCGGTCTCGCCGGCATCTACTTGTCCGTCGTGATCCGTGTCTTCGTTTCCGTCGATAATTCCATCATCGTCACTGTCTTGATCTAATGGATTGGTTGTGTCTGTTGGATCATTATCCGGTACAAATACATTTGGATCGGTATCGGTGGCGGATTCTGGTGTGGTAAGTCCACTCTCTGTTCCGTCTTGGATGCCGTCGTTATCGGTATCTACATTGTTCGGATCGGTCTCTGTTGCATCTACTGCTCCATCGCCGTTAGCATCCTCTGTTCCGTCCATTAAGCCGTCATCGTCACTGTCTTGATCCAATGGATCTGTTGTGGTTGACGGGTCTTGATCTGCTACCCAATTTGGTGATGTGGTATCGGTATCCGGTGTTTGTGGAGTGGCTAAGCCTACTTCTGTTCCGTCCATTACACCATCATTATCGGTATCGCCATTATTAGGGTCAGTTTCATCATTGTCTACTGCTCCATCGTGGTTTGCATCTTCGTTTCCATCGATAATTCCATCATCATCGGTATCTTGATCGTTTGGATTGGTAGTGCTTGTTGGATCATTATCCGGTACAAATGTGTTTGGATCGGTGTCATTTCCTTGCGGAGTGGTTAATCCTATTTCTGTTCCGTCTAATATTCCATCGTTATCACTATCCGGATCGTTTGGATTTGTTCCGTCAGGTGTTGTCGGATCGCCGTCGGCTCCTAAGTATTCGTTGCCATCGGTAATTCCGTCGTTGTCGGTATCGTCATCTTTTGGATCTGTTGTGCCTCCGTTTGGATT
>Ga0256840_1003057_pt1 | contig 13929 bp, 10 predicted proteins | sample 355202metaG_FD_185969 | JGI IMG/M metagenome (GOLD analysis project Ga0256840, IMG submission 185969) | Hydrothermal vent microbial communities from Mid Atlantic Ridge, Atlantic Ocean - 355-202 | ecosystem: Environmental > Aquatic > Marine > Hydrothermal vents | place: Atlantic Ocean: Mid...
GCAAAATCAAAATTTTCACCCCTTGGAATAAAATCAAGAATTTCTGGTTCTACAATATAGATACCCGTATTGATAGTATCACTAAAAACTTCGCCCCAGCTCGGCTTCTCTAAGAACTTTTCAATGACATTATCTTTATTGGCAATAACAACACCAAACTGTAGAGGATTGTCAACAGAAGTGAGTCCAATAGAGAGCTGTGCTTTTTCGCGTGTATGAAAATCAAAGAGTTTTTGAAAATCAAAGTCAGTTACCAAGTCACCACTGATAATAATAAAATTATCATCACCAACAAGCTCTTGTCCAAGTTTAACAGCTCCCGCAGTTCCATAATCATCATCAGGAATAACATAAGAGACTTTGATACCAAAATCACTTCCGTCTCCAAAATAATCTTGAATGATTTCAGGCTTAAAATAGAGCAATACAATAAACTCAGTGATGCCCAAATCTTTAAGCGTCATCATAGTGTGCTCCATCATAGGACGGTTCACGATAGGTAACATTGGTTTTGGTCTTGAATTGGTTAAAGGCTGAATTCGTGTTCCGAATCCACCCGCCATAACTACAGCTTTCATAATGGCATCTCCTCTTTACATATAGTTTATTCTAATCTTAAATGCATAAAAATTAAGTAAAAACTACAACTTTAATAATGAATTTTGCGAACCGAATGGAGAAGTTACACATTCAAGTTCATCATCACAGTGCCATGCACCATTTACTCGGTAGCCGAATTCATATTGAGCATTGGCATCCAAGAGTCTTCTTAGTGAAAATTCACCACTTTTTTTCATTTTCATAGCTTCACTTTTCCATTTATTCCACGAACCACAAAGAACCACATCTTCACCCTCTTTAGGAGTAAAACTAAATGTAACCCAAGACTTCTTACCTTTTGGTGTAATTTTTACCATAATTTTCCCTTTTTTATTTATGTATCCATACGGTCAAGATTTTCAAAACCTGGTAAAATCTTGCCCTCTAAAAGTTCTAAGCTTGCACCACCGCCTGTTGAGATAAAACTAAAGTTTTCAGCTTCACTAGCCTTATCAACTGCATCCGCAGTGTCACCACCTCCTACTATAGTATAAGCATAAGAATCAGCAATTGCATTCGCAATTTTAAAAGTCCCTTTTGAAAACTTATCAATCTCATAAATTCCCATAGGTCCATTCCAGATAATTGTATTTGAAAGCCCAATAGCTTCACTAAAAAGTTTTACCGTTGCAGGTCCAATATCAACCGCTTGAAATCCCTCAAGAATATCTTGTGAAGGGACAACTTTTACATCAACAGAGTGCTCGGTTGAATCTGTAATCACTACATCAACAGGGAGATAAATTTTTACGCTGTTTTTACGCGCTAAATCTAAAACATCACGAGCTGTATCAATGAAATCTTCTTCATATAAAGAGTTTTGCATATCATAGCCTAGTGCTTTTAGAAAAGTATTACTCATAGCACCACCGATAATAAGCTTATCAATTTTTTGAAGTGCCGCTTTAAGTAGAGTAATTTTTGAAGAAATTTTCGCACCACCCACAACAAGAGCTATAGGACGCGTAGGATTAAGCAAGGCTTTTGAAAATGCTTCAATCTCTTTTATCATCAAAAAGCCTGCTACTTTAGTATCTACATATTCAGTCACTCCATAAGTTGAGGCATGTTTACGATGCGATGTTCCAAAGGCATCATTTACAAATACATCACAGATTGAGCCTAATTTTTTCGATAATTCAGTATCATTTTGCTTTTCACCCTCACGAAAACGGATATTTTCAAGCAAGAAAACTCGCTCTAGCGAACAGGTTGCAATTTCACCTTTAGAGGCTTTAAAATCCTCAATAAATTCTACTTTTTTATTTAACAGGCGTTCGAGTCGCTTGCGAACATGTTTGAGGCTATATTTTTCATCATACTGCCCTTTTGGTCGCCCAAAATGAGTGACTAGAGTGATAGAACAGGCGTTATGGTCTATACAGTAGTTAATACTAGGCAACGCCGAACGGATACGACGATCATCTGTAATATTATTGTGTGAATCAACGGGGACATTAAAATCTACCCGTATTAAAACACGCTTGCCTGCAACATCTATATTTTTTAAACTTTTAACACCATGCATAAAATCAAGATTAGAGGTCAAGAGTTTTCCTTATTTGTTAAACATACGCTCATAGTATTCATTTGCCATACGTCCTGAATCAAATTCAAATTCAATCTCTGACATCGCATTCTTCATGATTACAACCCACTCTTCAGGCTTATCATAATATGTTGGAAGGATTTTATCTTCTAAAATATCCATCATATTTTCATTATCAATACGGTCTTGCTCGCTAATAGGCAAGGTGTGATCAAGTGCAGGGATAGTAAAAGCATTTTTACCATCTCTTGCAAACTCTGGATGCCAACCATCATCAATAGAGAAGTGAATTGAGCCATTCATACTTGCAGTCATTCCGCTTGTTCCACTTGCTTCACGAGTAATGCGAGGTGTATTTAACCAGACATCACTTCCTTGCTTAAGAAGACGCGAAAGTGAGAGTTCGTAGCCGATAAGCACTGCCATATTTTTATAATGATGTGAGATATGGATAAGTTCATTAAAAATAGCAGTTGCTCCATGATCTGTTGGGTATGGTTTTCCTGCCCAGATAATCTGCACTGGTCTCTTGGTATTTTTCATCAGTTTTTCAAAACGCTCTAGGTCATACTTGAGAAGACCTGGACGCTTATACTCTGCAAAACGACGCGCCCAAACAATAGTTAAGACTTCAGGGTCAAACATCTTGCCAGTTTGATCGGCGACTACATCAAAAAGAATCTTTTTCAAGTGTTTTTTACGTGCTACTACTTCATAATCTTCATGCTCATCAAGGGCACGAAAGAGAGTTTTATCTGTCCAAAACTTTTTATTTTGTGCGTTGGTGATAGAGATAATCTCACAACGATTTTCTACATCACCCCACATCTCATTGGAGACAACACCGTGGATTTTTGAAACTGCATTGGCAATTTTTGCACTACGAAGTGCGCCAACTGTGAGAGAAAAATCATCTCCATGCTCATAGCCACTTATTTCACGCACTACTTCCAAAGAGTGGCCATTAAAAAAGCCCATCTCATGTAAGAAGTTTATATTGTGAATCTCATTTCCTGCAGCTTCAGGTGTATGTGTTGTAAAAACAACATGCTTGCGAAGTTCTTGCATATTTTGATAGTGTTTTTGATAAAGCTCATAAACTAAAGGAAGAGCATGACCTTCATTCATATGATAGATATCTACTTTTTGATTAAGTGCTTCAAGAACTCTTGTTCCACCAATGCCTAAAATTATCTCTTGTGCAACACGAGTACGCTCGTTTCCATCATAAAGCTTATGAGTAATAGTACGAGAAAGATAATCATTTTCATCGATATCAGTTGAGAGTAAAATCATCGGTGCAGTTCCAAACACATCTGGACGCACTAAAAAGGCTTTAATTTTTACATCTTCATTATGTATCTTTACATGTACATTAACATCAAGTTCTTCTAAAAAATAGTAAAACTTACGAGTATATGATGCACGCAAAGTTCGATCTTCATTGCGTGCTTGATCATAATAACCAAAGCTCCAAAGAAGCCCAACACCTATAACATTTTGTTTTAAATCATAAGCACTTCTCATATGAGAACCTGCTAAAAATCCTAATCCACCTGAGTAGATTTTAAGTGATTGATCAATAGCAAATTCCATTGAGAAATATGCCGCCGCCGTACTGTATTTTTTACTAATATCGTATGAAAATAGATTCACTCTAATCCTTAAATTATTTTTGTAGATTTTTGTAAAGTATCACTTTGCCCAGTTCTACACCTGGCTGATTATAGGTATTTACCCTAAGCATTGCACCAATAAGTGAAGTCAATAGTTCATAATAAACTATCATAGCACCAATATTTTGTGGTGTCACCTTATCTAGGCTTATCTTATCTACTGCTACACCTGCTTCTATAACACTCTGCGCTGTTGCCTCACATTGGGCATTGATAAGGGTGTTAAAACTTTGATTGTTGATGAAATTTGTTTTTTCTATGCCATGAAGGCTAATATCTGGAACAGATAAATCATTTTCAAAATTTTCGATATTGATAAATGTCACACTTTTATCTTGTGGACCTTCAATAACAAGTTGTAAAAATGAGTGCTGATCAACCGCACCGATAATACCGATAGGAGTTAAACCTACACGATTTTCATTCACATCGATTTTTCCTAATGATTCGCCCCACAACTGCACATACCATTTTGTCAAATTTTCTAAACAGTCTGCATAAGAGAAGAGAACATTGATACTCTGTTTTTTAGAATTTTCATACATGTAACAGGCTTTTTCAAGAAGATGTTGCTCTTGGTTTTCAAAAAAACTGTTTACAAAACTACCTGCACCCCCTAAAAGTGTCTGCATATCATAGCCAGCTATCTGTAAAGGCACAACACCCACTGCACTTAAAACTGAAAAGCGTCCGCCTACATTATCTGGAATATTAAATTCATGAATGCCATGATGTTGTGCAAATTCTGAGAGTGAAGAGCCCTTATCTGTAATAGCAAAAATGCGTTTGGCGTCTTCTCCATCAAGGTCAAGCTTACATGTAGAAATAACTCTCTTAAATATAGAAGTTGTCTCTATCGTAGAACCTGATTTTGAGATAATAAAAAAGAGTGCTTTTTCTTGATCTATTTTTGTCAATGTCTCTGCAATAGTAATCGGATCTGAATTTTCAAAAAAAAGTATCTCTTTTGCGTCAGGAGTGAAAGGTCTCAATATCGAGTCAATAGCCTTAATTCCTAAAGATGAGCCGCCAATACCTATGATAACTATCTGTTCATATTTAGAAGTATCTATACTTTCGAGTCTTTGAAGATGCGCAAGCGAAGAGGTAGGAAGTTTATAATACCCTATCTCATCGCTTATCATCTCATGCGTGAGCTTTTCCATAGCCATCTGCATAATCTCTTCACGCTCTGATGTTAATTCAAAAGAGAACTCTCTTCTAAAACTAAGCATTACTTATTTCCAACAAGAACGCACATATCTACTAGACGTGAACTATATCCCCACTCATTATCATACCAAGCAAGAACTTTCAGCGTTGTCCCATCCACTAAACTTGTCATATCAGGAACATAGGTTGAACTGTAAGTGGAACCTATAAAGTCACTTGAAACACGCTTGTCCGTATCAATTTCGATAAGACCTTTAAACTTACCCTCTGCCGCTTTTTCAAAAGCTGTATTTACTGCTTCTATCGTTGTCTCTTTTTTAAGGTTTACAGTTAAATCTACAACGGAAACATCAGGAGTTGGTACACGCATAGCGTAACCATTAAGTTTTCCTTTTAACTGAGGCATAACCAAGGCGATGGCTTTTGCTGCGCCTGTTGTTGTTGGAATCATATTAACTGCCGCTGCTCTTGCACGGCGTTGATCTTTGTTGTGTTTCACATCTAAAACATTTTGATCATTTGTATAAGAGTGGATGGTCGTCATTAAACCATTTTCTATACCAAACTCATCATCTAAGACTTTACAAATTGGTGCTAGACAATTTGTTGTACAGCTTGCATTAGAGATGATAGCCTCACCCTTGTACTCATCTGTGTTGATATTTAAAACATAAGTAGGTGTATCATCTTTTGCAGGAGCAGACATAACAACTTTTTTCACGCCATTTTTAATATAGGCTTGCGCTTTCTCTGTTGTCAAAAATACACCCGTACATTCGATAACAAGCTCAGCCCCAACAGAGCCAAAATCAAGTTCATTCAGGTTTCGAGTGCTAAACATTGTAACTTTTTTGCCATTAATCATAATAGTGCTATCATCAATAACTTTTGCATCTACACCAGTGTGCACGCTGTCATATTTAAAAAGGTACTCAAGCATATCTGCTTTAGCTGTTGTATTAATGGCCACAAGCTCAATATCATCGCGAGATGTAACAATCTTTGCTACAATCATTCCTATTCTTCCTGTTCCGTTAATCGCTACTTTTAGTGCCATGTTTTTTCCTTATTATATTGGAAATATTCTACTCTTTTTTGGCTTTTAAAGTTTTATAAAACTGCTCATAAAATAATCTTTTTTGAATTTTTTCAAAAGAAGTCAGGCGCTTATCAACTTACATGTAAGGGAATTTATGCTTGCAATAAGCTACAAACAAGAGGATTGGAGACTGAACGGAAGAGGGAAAACCCCTCTTATTGTGCTTCTTTCATTTTTGATAATATCATATCTTTATTATCACCTGCTCTGATAGTAGAGGCACATATATCAGTATTATCATCTTCTTTTTCAATAAAAACCAAAGGTACAACACCTTCGTCTCTGGCTTTTTGTGCGACTTTACATAAATCACCATGGATGCAAGAGGAGTCGTACATGGCATAAGTAAAGAGATAATTTTCTATCAAATCAATAAACTCCTCCATACTATCTGCTGTAGCAATTTCATATCCAGATCTTTTCAGTATTGCAGCGTAGATAGTCTGCTCGAGTCTATACTTACAATAAAGAAGTACAGCTTTATATTCAGCCTTTGTTGTATTTGTAAGTTCACCTTTTCCAATATTACCAATTTGAGATTTCTCTTTTTTGATAACTTCAATCCCATCAGCATCTTCACGCGTGTCTAATTCTTGAAGCACATCTATCTTTGTTTGATTACTAATATTATCAGGTAAAAATTTTTCAATGATATTCTTAATTTCGCTAAGATTTAGTGGTTTATAGACATAGCCATCCATGCCAATTTTCATATATTCTTCCCTATCACCCTTGAGCGCATTGGCTGTCAATGCGATAATAGGCACATGATCTAAACCATATCTCTTCTCATGCTCTAATATTTTTTCTGTAGCTTCCATACCGTTCATTACAGGCATTTGAATATCCATAAATATAATATCAAATTTAGCATTTTTTCGTGCTTCAAAAGCTTCAAATCCATTTGACACCAATGTTACAACTAGACCAAATCTCTCCAATGTACGTAAAATCAATTTTTGATTTATTACATTATCCTCTGCAACCAAAGCATTTATTTTGTTAAAATGTGCCATAGGCAGAGAAGTCTCTTCATTAGGATTATTTAAACTATCTTTAGCGTATATATTTTCATGCATGATTTGCATGATTTTTCTTTTTGTGATAGGCTTTTGTATAGTTTTGATATAACTATACTTACTCAAATCAACAAGTTGCTTCATCCTCCCAGTTGTCATTAGTACAATAGGTATATTTAAAATAGCAAATTGTTCTAGTCCATCTACTTTACTTTCATAATGATGATCTAAAAATAAAATATCAGGTACTTCTATCTTTTCTGTTTTACTAAAGAGCTGATCATAAGTATTGTGTTGAAACGAGGCACCCATGTGTTCAACATATAATTTTAAATTGTTATACGATTGACTTTTTGTAGATAGTAAAGGACTAACAAAGCCTACAGAAAGATTTGAACAAACCACATCCTCTTTGTCATTCATATCTTTAATGCTTTGGAGATCTTTTTCTAGTCTAAGCGTGAAGAAGAAACAAGAGCCTCCACCCTCAATGTCAGCAACATCCAGTTCACCACCCATAAGTTTTACAATATTACTTGAAATAGTTAAGCCCAAGCCTGTACCACCGTATTTTCTGCTCGTGCTAGAATCTTCTTGAGAAAACGCTTGAAATATGCTCTTTCTTTTCTCTTTGCTTATTCCTATTCCTGAATCTTTTACAGCAAATTTTACAGTAGTGTAGTTTTCCTCATCTTTAACTATATCCATATGGAAACTAACTTCGCCCCCAATAGGCGTAAACTTAATAGCATTGCTAATCAAGTTTGTCAATACTTGTGATAGCTTAATGGGGTCTCCGAAAACTTTTGAAGGAATATCTGGATTTATGGATATACCAAGATCTATCTTTTTTTCATCTGCTCCTGAAGCAAAGGTTTCGACTGAGGACTCTAGTTTGCCACAAATATCAAAGCTAATATATTCTAAATCCATCTTATTTGCATTAATTTTTGAGAAATCCAATATATCATTAACAATACCTAAGAGGTTATCTGAACTCTCAACAATAATATCAACAAAATCTTTTTGGTCTAAAGATAAATCCGTCCCTTTGAGTAGTTGAGCAAAGCCTACGATACCATTAAGAGGTGTACGAATTTCATGTGACATATTTGCAAGAAAGAGATCTTTTGCTATATTTGCCTCTTCTGCTATAAGCTCCTTTTCTTGCAGTAATTTAATAATAGAGCAGAAATAGGAGTAGATTTTCTTTTTGTCCGAAAGATCCTCGAGAGAACCTACTGACTCTGTGATTTCATCTCTACTTTTTGATGTTAAGATATTAACCTCACTCATCATCTCTTTGAGCGCCTTGTCTTCACCTCTTGACACAATATAATTTCGTACAAGCACAATAAGTATAAACAATAAACTTAGTATAATCACCACTATATTAACCAAAAGTACAGACTCTTTAGACTGAATATTATCTGCTAGTTTTGCTGATAAAAATTGCAGTGTATCTTTTTTTGATTTTTTAAAAAGATTTTGCTTCTCTTGAATTGTTGCTACCCAGTCTTTTGTAGTTGTGCTATATCTTGCATCAGTATAATCTAAGAGAATATCAATCCTCATACTATCTAGCTTGCTTATTATATCATCAGTTTTTTTTGATAAAAAAACTCGATCTAAATCCTTCCTAATAGGTGTAATATAATTATATTTCACTATATCTGGTACAGCTGACTGTCTGATATAATTATCCCATCTAGCAAGATCTGTAGAGAGGAATGACTTTTCGTTTACCAAAAAGTACGCAACAAGTATCTCTTCATTTGTAGCATTAGTATAAAGCTTACTCATATCTCTAAAAAAGGTCAGATATGGCTTGTTTTCATTGGTCCCATATAAACTCACTTTATCCCAATACGATTGGATAGGGTGCAAGATTTTTCTATGATACTCTCCATTTAAGAACATGGAGAGTCCTAAGCTTTCATCAACATCTATGTTGTATCGAATATTTTCTAGAGTATTTGCTATATGGGCGTCTTCAAAAAGCTTAACCTTAGGTGCTGAAGATTTATTTGTGTCAAAAAAGAGCGTATTTATTCTCTCGATTAGTGAAATCTCATTTGATTGTTGCCCAAGTTGATTAGCAATCAAGTCAGTAGCATCCCTGTCTTTTTGACACTCTGCTCTGAGCCTCTTTTGATTTGCACTCATAATTGTTGCACAGATTATCTCTTGAGTGACAGACTCTTCTAGTGATTGATACAATTCTGTCTTGTTGAGGTGTTTTTGAAGATCGAGTGTCTGTATATAGCTACTCCAAATATTTTGTATAAAATAAATCCCAACGACAAATACAACAAGAAGTGGCACAATAACAATTATTGAACTTAGCCGTACTTTATTTATTGTCATAATTTTTCCCTTCTCTTTTCACAAAATTATTTTATACAATTTTGCTTGCATGATACTGATACAACAATTATTTTGAAATCTCTGTCAAAATTATTTTACTCATATCGTTTGCTTTATTGTAAGCTTTATCAGCCCTGTCTTGCACAATGACGGGCATGAACTTATTATCAAACATCCATACAGTATTAAAATATTTCAAATGTTTGTTGGTCGCATCTAAAAGCTTTTTAAATTCAGGACTTTTATAATATTTTGAACTTTTAAGCATCTTTATTGAATTTGTATATATCCTCACTCCATTATTCCAATGTTTCTCTATGGTTGGGTCTGGTAATCCCCACATTTTCATCATATAGTGAGCAGAAAGTCTTCTAGCTGATGCGGCTATCTCTATAGATGCATTTAACATTTTACTATCATTTATTTTCTCTTTTTCAAGCAGATATTTTTTCATATTTGCTAATTCCACAATGACAGAGCGAATATTTCCATGTATAAACAAGCCCTCTTTCATAAGTCTGTCTGGATCATTATTATTAAGTGCAGTTAATAGCGCAGTCTTGACTGGCTTCCATGCCTTTTTGCTACGCACAATGCTATTTTTGATATATTCATCTTTGAAATTTTTGTCTATATCATTGATTGTATTCTCATACTCTTTGATACTCTTCTTGAGTGTCTCGTTTGGTGACTTATATGAGACTTCTGTAGCTATCAAAGAATAAGTCTCTAGCATTTTTCTCATATTTGACATCTGCTTGCCTGATGCTAGAATGGCGTTCATGCTTGTTTTGATCTCTGCCGCCTGAGTGGTAGCGAAACCAAATATAATTGCAACTATTAAATATTTTATATTAATGTATAGTTTCATAATAGACTCCTATGGTTTCAGCTATTTTTTTAAGTCAACATACAGTGACGATATCTCATCCATTTTACTCGTAATTTCATCAGAAGTATTGAAAACAATGAGTGGCAATCCACCCATTTGAATATCAAGGTAAAACTTATAGACAATTTTCCATAATCTATCTACTCTTTTAAATTTTTTCTTTATCTCTGGAGAGTTTGTTTTGTTACTCATAAGCTCTTTATGATTTCTAGTGAAACTTTCAACAGCAACATTCATCTGTTTAATGGTATTTTTATCTTTAATCCCTAACTGATAAGCAATGTAGTATTTTGCGATACGCTGAGCTAGCATACTTTGTCGTGCAGATAAATCAATAAGTTTTGATGTTTCTACGCTAGAGAGCTTAGAGAGAGAGGTCATAATATACTCATTACCTTCTAGCATAGTCTCACTAAGATCAAGAACATATTGAGCATTGTCTATATTGAAGTCCTCTTGGGTCTTAGCTAAGATATCTTCATTATTCATATCAACAAATTCTAGCAGGTTAACTATTCTAGGCTTGTCAATAGAATTTTTTAGGCTAGCTTGTGCATGCTGCGACTCTCTCAGTGTGCGAGAGAGCTGCTTGTTTGCTTTGTTTACAGCAATATTACCACCCCTATAGAGATAATCTTTTGCTATCCTCTGAGACAACATTCTCTGCTTGCCTGCAATATTAATCAATTCAAGCGTACTCAGTTTATCTTTTGCTAATGCAAGTGAGGAAAATGATAACGCTACAATCACAGCTAAGCTCATTTTTTTAGAAACAATACTTATCTTAGTCATAAATCATCCTTATTATACATCAAGTTTCACCACGCTGTATCATGTCAAAAAAAATATCTTAAAACACATTTGGTAAAATCTTAAATATTTCAGGTTTCGTTTGAAACCAACTTTAAACTACATCAAATGAAGCTCTTACTTTTAATGCTTTTCTCAAAGAGGCATATTTTCAGTCGAAACTATAGTATATCAAAAGTGTATCATAAACTTATTTAAACCCTTTTGTACCGCAACAATATCTTAAAATATATGTTAGTATGAAAAGGAAAATACCCTTTTAGTGTAAGCACCAAGTAAACCCATTACATGTAAGTTACAGTATCTATCTTGTAATCATATTGTCATAATTTGTAGATATGCTTCTGAAAAATTTTTATAAGGGTATCTTCGCATGATTTTTAAAATAATATTCATAAAGCTTTTCTCTCTATTTATGATAGTAAATTTATATGCGCAAAGAAATAATTGTAACTCCGTTGTTATAGATCAAAGACTTCCAAATGCCATCACTACGGATATGACACTCTCTTCTTCAAAAGTGTACGGCATAGATAGACGGGTAGTTGTAAGCGATGGCGCAACACTGACAATTGAACCAGGAACGAGGCTAGCAGGCTGTAGTCTTTACTCTTTCTTGGTAATCGCCAATGATGCAAAAATTATGGCTCAAGGTACAAAAGACAAACCTATTGTATTTACATCGCAAGTAGATTTATATGGATTTCCTCATGATGAAAAAACACCAGGAGAGTGGGGTGGCTTAGTTGTTGCAGGCAAGGCATATGCTCACTACAATAACAACAAATACGAAGCTGATGAATCTATAAGCTTTGGAAGCACTACACATGAACATGACCATGATAACTCAGGAATACTCCAGTATGTTGTGATAAAGCATACTGGTTATGAGGTAAAAAAAGATAAAGAACTTAATGGACTCTCTCTTGCGGCTGTAGGAGATGGGACTATTATCGAAAATATAGCGATCATCGGTGGTGAAGATGACGGAATTGAGATATGGGGCGGAACTGTAAACATAAATGGACTATATATTTATAATGCAAATGATGATTCGCTAGATGTAGATTTAGGCTATCGCGGAGAGGTAAAAAATGTTCTTATCATTCAAAAAAATGTAGCCAATAAAAATAATCATGATTCCTCTGCTATGGAGTTTGGTAATGATAAAAACCTTATCGTGACAGATAGTGGAAATACGACGCTTCCAAGAGTGAAAAACCTTACCGCCTATGTAGTAGGTGGAGGTATATATAATAAATATGACGCTGGATTTAAACTAAGTAATGTCAAAATACTAAGCAAGAAGACAAAAGAGTATGAGATGATTTATTTTAGAGGAAAAGATAGCTATACGACTGGATCGAAGTATATTTTAGGTGAAGTATGTTTATCAAACCAAGCGCGTGACTTAAAATTAAAAGAGTTTTTTTCTAAGAAAAATTCTAAAAAACCAAAAAACAATTTTACTCCTTATGATTATTTTATACTCAAGCATCATCAAATTGGAAAGGGAAAAATTTTTAGTAGTAAAAATTGCAGTAATGGTGTAAACGAAAATCTTATCTGGAGAGGTATTTAAACAAAATTACACTTTTTTAGTTTTACTTGTCGCGTTTGCCTCAAATAGGCTTTCAGGCCAATAGTGCTTTTTGTATCGAACATTCTCCACCAAAATCCCCCACAGCCCCCTTGTTATAGTTTACTATCAAGCTGATAATAATTTAGATGAAAAAGGAGTAAATCTGTTACTACTGGTATCATAGAGAGGTGAAGTTAAAATATTTGATTTAGTGGTCTTGATTTTGGGGTTCATTATAGTTTTATCATTTTATAATCTCTTCAAAAATCACCATCTCGTAAACACTTTGAGTAGTTACAAGAGATTTTTCTGGTGGCACGCTATTGGCGTTTTTGGCTACACTGAGCGCGTGGCGAAGTTCTGCTATCTCTTGTTCCATTGCTTCCATCTTGTTTTTTAAGCGTAAGACAACATCAACACCAGCCAAATTCACCCCCAATTCTCGTGTTAGGCGTAAAATAAGTTTTATCTTGTCAATGTCGCGTTGAGAATAGAGACGAATACGCCCATCTGAGCGAGAAGGACATATTAAGTTTTCACGTTCATATTGACGTAAAGTCTGAGGATGTATTTCTAAAATCTTAGCAACAATACTAATGAGATACACCGGTTCGTCATAATGGTGATGTGCCATTGTCTACTCCTGTGGTAATTTCGTCTGCATTAACTCTTTGAGATCATCATCTAAATCATCAACTTTAGGAAGGACAATATTTGCTTTGAGGTATAAATCGCCACGCTGCGAAGTTTTACGGTTCTTGACACCCATCTCTTTTACACGAAAACGCTGTCCATTCTTAGTGTTTTGAGGTACTTTAAGTGTAATCTCTTTTTCTAAGGTCTCCACCGCTACTTTTCCACCAAAGAGAGCCGCTACTAAAGGCACATCAAAAACTTTTACAAGATTATCACCCTCGCGAGTATAGTCCTGACTTGGGGCAACATCAATCTTTAAATATAAATCTCCAGAGCGTCCTTGAGCTTGCTTGCCCTTGCCACGAACACGCATCTTTTCGCCTGTTTTGATGCCAGCGGGGATTTTAATATCAAAGCTTTCACCTTGCATTGAAACTGAGTGTTTTCCACCTAAGACCGCAACAGAAAAAGGGACTACAACATTGGCTTCTATATCAAGGTTTACAGGTTGTTGGCGATGTTGATT
>Ga0256840_1003058_pt1 | contig 13928 bp, 9 predicted proteins | sample 355202metaG_FD_185969 | JGI IMG/M metagenome (GOLD analysis project Ga0256840, IMG submission 185969) | Hydrothermal vent microbial communities from Mid Atlantic Ridge, Atlantic Ocean - 355-202 | ecosystem: Environmental > Aquatic > Marine > Hydrothermal vents | place: Atlantic Ocean: Mid...
TAAGCGGAACATCAAAGCTAAGTTCATTATAAAATATTTGAACTTGGCCGAATGCTTCATCATGGTAGGGTTTTCCTTGCGGAATTTTAAATTCCCCTAGTTGTACTGAAGCTGTGTTACTTAAAGCTAATTTTATTTTGTCTTTATATAAATAGTAACCCTCAGCAATGACCCAGTTGAGGCGTAGAGTATTGTCATCCTTAACGGTGGCAAAAAATTGAAAAGCTTGTTCTGCGGGTAATAATTCATCTTGAAATAGGTTTAGTTTTAAACCTTTAAAGCCACCTATCAGCTGATTGATAGCGTTGCTTGAGCTTTGGCTTGAAGCTTGCGGTAAATCAATGGATATTATTTTCTTTTGAGGAGGGTAACAAATACCTATATCCGCACAGCCCTGATACTTAACAAGCACCTCTAAAGGATTTAATGACTGGGTATTGGTGACAGGAATAGCTATTTTTAACTGGTTTCGATAAATAACCACATCACCAAAAAACTCATCATGCTTGATTTTACCAACAGGCATATCAGGAATTCCCAGTTCAATACCCGTTGATTGAGACGTTACACTGGTTTTATTACGATATAAATAATAACCATCAGCTATATCTAAGGTAATTTCAATCAGCTCGTCTGAAACTGCTTTGCTAGAAAGCGTAAAGGCTTGATCGACCTTTAATAAGTCTTTGGAGCCTAGTGCTTGAGTTGACTGAGTAAAAAAACTAAAAAAAACCAGAAAAGCTATTTTGTAGACAGGCATGTATTTATCCATTGCAGGTAGTCAGGGTGGCCGCGCTCAATAGGGACAGCAATTATTTCAGGAAGTTCATAAGGGTGTAAAGATTTTATCTCCTCTTCTATAGAGGAATATTTATCACTATGTGATTTTATTACTAATTGATATTCTTGAGTTTTCTCAATTTTACCATGCCATTCATAGATAGAAGTCACGCCAGCAATAATGTTAATACAGGCTGCTAGTTTATGTCTAACTAAATGAGATGCAATATCTTCAGCTGTGGTTTGGTCAGGGCAGGTACAGAGGATTATTAGGTACATTAGGACGCTTCTTTAAAAAGAAAATGTATATTATCCTAGAAAATATATAAGTATGCCTTTACTATTAGAGGTCGATAGAAATTTGGAGTAAAAAGTAATGAGAATCGTTTTTTTGTTTTTTCTAGTGGTGCCTTTTGTAGAGATATACCTTTTGTTACAAATTGGAGGGATTGTTGGCGTGTTACCCACTATATTGCTAGTTGTATTTACGGCTATGTTAGGTGCATGGTTGCTGCGTCAACAAGGGTTTGCAACATGGCAACGTTTGCAGGCTAGTCTAGCTCAAGGAACACTACCCGCTTATGAAATGATTGAAGGGCCTATTTTATTAGTAGGTGGCGCATTACTATTAACCCCTGGTTTTTTTACAGATGCGATTGGTTTTGCGTGCTTACTTCCACAAACACGTCGAAGATTAGCTAAATATATAATAGAAAAACAGCTGATTAATGCACAAACAGGGTCGCCATTTCAAAAGCCACAACCGAAAGATGATAATGTTATTGAAGGTGAGTTTAGAAAAGATGGTGAATGAAAGGAGTAGGGTAAGGCTACCTAAATGTAGTTGTTCAAATTAATCTAACGATTTTTAAGTTTTAATTGTACACTGGCAGGTTGTTATTAGGCTCTAAATAAGGCATAGGTTTTTTAGAGTAACGCTACAGGTAGGCCCTTATGTGTTTCGCTGTAGCGTGTGGTAAATAAAATTAAAATTCGGCTAAAGAGTTTGTTTTGCAGTCGTTTTTTCCTGCTAAGGAATGGGCACGTTCCTAAGTAATTTGTTACAAGTGAATTATGATATAAGAATAACTATGATTTGTATGCAAACTATGAAAAATAGAACATTGAAACAAACAATGAGTCCGCTTGATTTTGTCCTAGAATAGGTGAGTCTGAAAATTCAAGTGACTGGTGGTATTTGTATTAGTGTTAAAGCTTGAAAATTACATGTAATAGATTACACTTTAATTAATTGTAAAAAACTTAGGGACGTGTATGGAATAACTTCCCGAAATTATAACGTAGGATTTTTGTTTCAGATGGAATTATCTCATGAGGCGCATAGCAATCTACGCAACGAATGAGACCATTCCATCTGGAGCAAAAAGACAAGTTAGAAATCGGTAAGTTGTTTTATGCACATTCCTTAGTACATTAGCAAAGTGAATTTAGGTGGCAGTTTCGTAAGATAGAGGGTAGGTTAATAAAGAGGTTCGAATCGAATCAGGCTCTAGCAAACTTTAAAGTTAAATGAAATAGAGTGTGTTTTACGGAAAATTTATTTAAGAGGTTATTAATCTCACTCCTAAACCTTTGTAGACTGAATTGCTATAAACAGAGTTGTTTTTTGCTAAATAGAGTATAGCTAATGATAGTCATACAACAGAGTATAACTGTAGTGAGCTTTAGTTCTAGACAATTAGTGCGGCTAAAGAGATTGTGAATGTGTTTTTTATAAAATCTCCCTCAATCCCTCTTTCCAAAGGGGGACAGTTAAAAAGGGAATACTTTCTCCGTCTGTTTTCCAAACTATCATTAAGCCATAATCTGGAGAATAAACAATGTTTGCGATTCTACTAAGCAAAGGAATGGATCCTTTTTATCAGAATATAGCGTCATTTCCAACAGCTGTATTTACTTTTGTATTGGCAATTTGCATCTTATACTGGTTATTTGCAGTTCTTGGGGTTGTTGATCTTGATATATTAGATGTTGATTTTGATACAGGAAGTGAGGCCAATGCTCTTGCTGGTGTTATGCTTAAGTTTGGTTTAAATGGCGTTCCCGTCACCATTATTGTTTCATTTTTAGCACTATTTGGCTGGTTGCTGAGTTATTACTGTGTACATTACCTCTCTCCTTATATTCCTCAAGGCTTATTCCGCGTTCTATTTGGGTTGATGATATTGGTAGCTGCATTTTTGGTTGCAGTGATGATAACGGCTATGATTGTAAAATTACTGAGACCTTTTTTTCAGAAAATGGAGCAACAAACCATTAAGCGAATGCTGGGTCAAACAGCTGTAGTACGAACATCCAAGGTGAACAATGTTTTTGGAGAAGCTTTTTTGAATGATGGCGGTGCAGGTTTAATATTAAAAGTAAGGTCGTATGACGATAAAGTTTTTGCAAAAGGCGACAAAGTTGTGTTGCTAGAGTATTTGGAAGCCGAAAATGTCTATCATGTGATTTCTGAGCAGGATTTTAACGCTTAAATAAAAAAAGCGATGATTATTCTAATTAATTGACTAAACAATGGAGCCTAGCAATGGCTGATTTATCCGTATTAATGCCTATTATTTCTGGTGTAGGTATCTTTTTTGTCATCATCATGGGGATAGCCATTTTATTTAAGGCGTTCTACATTAAGGTTGACCAAGGCACTGCACTGATCGTTAATGATATGAGCTCTAAGCCAAAAGTACATTTCACAGGCGCACTGGTTTACCCGATTATTTACAAGAAAGAATTTATGAAAATTTCGTTGATCACTTTAGAGGTGGATCGGCGTGGCAATGATGGTTTAATTTGTGAAGACAATATGCGAGCAGATATTACGGTTGCTTTCTATTTACGAGTGAATGAAACTACCGAAGATGTATTAAGAGTCGCTAAATCAATCGGGGTTGACCGAGCATCTGATCGAGATGCTGTTGACCAATTATTTTCCGCCAAATTCTCAGAAGCTTTAAAAACGGTGGGTAAAAAGTTTGAATTTATACAGTTATTTGAAAACAGAATAGACTTTCGCGAGAAAATTATTGAAGTGATTGGTGATGATTTAAATGGATATGTGTTGGAAGATGTGGCAATTGATTATCTGGAACAAACGCCTAAATCATCGTTAGACCCTAATAATATCCTTGATGCGGAAGGGATTAAAAAAATTACAGAAATGACAGCTATCCAGAATATTCGCACCAATATTTTGGAGCGGGATGAAGAGTTAGCCATAAAACAAAAGGATGTAGAAACAATTGAAGCAATGCTGGAGTTACAACGCCAGCAAGCTGATGCAGAAGCCAAGCAAGAACGTGAAGTGCTTTCGATACGAGCCAGAGAAGAAGCTGAAACAAAAAAAATCCAAGAGGAGGAACGTAAAAAAGCCGATTCAACCACCATTAGGGTTGATCAAGATTTAGCCGTTCAGACACAAAATCAAAAACGTGAAGTCGAGGTGGCAGAACAAAACTGTCAACGTGCTGTTGCAATTGAAGTGGAAAAAGTCATAAGAGCTAGAGATTTGGAAGTTGTGGCGCGTAAGCGAGAAGTTGATTTACAAACTATTGAAGCAGAAAAAGCAATTGAAATTGAGAAAAAAGAAATTGCACGGGTCATTCAGGAACGGGTGATTGTTGATAAATTAGTTGCTATTGAAGAAGAAAAAATTAATGAAGTTAGAGAGGTTTCAGAAGCAGACCGACTCAAGCAAATTCAAGTTTTAGGTGCACAAGCACAGGCCGAAGAAGAAAAAATAAAGCGTGTAAAAGCAGCTGAAGCTGAAGAACTTTCTGCACATCATAAGTCAGTTGAAATCACTACTCTAGCTCAAGCAGATTTAGATTCTGCGGCTCGCGAGGCCGATGCCAAGAAAAAATTGGCAGAAGGTACGCAAGCCGAAGAAGCAGCTTCTGGTTTAGCCGAAGCTAAAGTTCAGGAGGCTAAAGCGGATGCTTTAGAAAAACAAGGGCTGGCAGAAGCTCGAGTTATTAGTGCCAAAGGTGAAGCCGAAGCTGGCGCACAAAAAGATATCGGTATGGTGAGTGCTGAAGTGACGCGAGAGCAATTTAAAGCAGAAGCTGAAGGACTGGTAGATAAGTTCTCTGCCATGGGGGATATGAGTGCTCAAGCACGGGAACATGAAGAATTCCGGATGAGTTTGGAGACGGCTTTTAAAGAAGCAATCGCTTCAATTGAGGCAGGGAAAGAGATTGCCCGTGAAAATGCAGATGTGTTAGCAACCGCATTGAAAGAAGCTAATATTGATATTGTCGGTGGTGAGCAGCACTTTTTTGATACTTTTGCCAAGTCATTGTCCATAGGCAAAGCAATAGATGGCTTATCAACTAAAAGTAGTGTTGTTTCGGGGATATTAGAGAAGGTTATGAAAAAATTAGATTCTAATGGGAAGCCGAAAAGCTAAACAGGAACATTGTGTTGAGAAAGATAAGCTAAAAGAAGATAGTGTTTTTGAGCTTAGGATATACTTCGCGCGGTCACGACTGCGGATTTCTAACCGCTGATTTTTTGCCAATAGCTGCGTTGCTGAAACAGTTGCGTAGCTTGCTATGCGCCTATTTCGGCGCCTTGCTATTGACAAAAATCAGCAGCTTATAAATTCTGCATCCGTGACCGCGCGAAGTATAGTAAAAGAATTTAGCTCTAGGGATTTTATGGAGTGACACTTTTGTGGGAATGTATTTTGTGACGTTCCTGCGTCTCGCAGCGCAGGAGTGTTCAAGTATGAATTACTACGCGGGGCGTGGAAACTATAAATATTATGGCTGAACAACAAACAGAAGCAAACAATATCTTAGACCAATCTGTAGCAGAAGGGGGGGCTTATGAGGTCATTCGTAAGCGACTTTTAGAGCAAGGTCATAAACTAAAACAGCAAACTCAAACACTAAATGAGGCTCGTTTGGCTGAGTTTGGCAGTTCTGAGATGGCTGTTGCTGCACGGGTTAGAGTGCGTACCAAAAATAATTGTACTGCACGCGATATAGTACAAGTCGGTGACTTATTGTTGTTTGGTTATAACGTGCATATTGGGTTGAAGAAAGAAACCCGTATTGAGGATGTATTTTCTTTGTTTCGTTTGACAAAGGATAATGAGCAAAGCCAATACGAGATGGAACAACAGTCTCTTGATAACAGCTTTCTGACTGGCACCTCTTTTCAGAACGATTTTGCAGAACTGTATCGTTATTATAAAAATACTCAGTTAGTAGAGCTGACAGCTAAGAACGGTATGTTACTAGTTGGTTTTCAGATCGGTGAGCGACTGGAAGATATTCGTGTTTTTCGCTGGACAATTTCAGCCGATGGACAGCAAGTTGAGTATATTGATAATCGTGGTGAACGTGATATTCAATTGCCGCCCGCTTTTGATTTTGAATGGCAAGAAACTACGCGAGACGATACAGTCAATGGTCGTCACCCGCATATCAATATTCTGGATACTGTTTTTGTTGAAACCATTAACGGTGATTTGACTATTAAGATAGAAGACAATACAGATGATGGTCTTGGTATTTACCGTGAACAGGTTGAAGACCAAACCCAATCACTGGATGATGCGGCAGTTAGTTATGCCAAAGTGGGGAATCTGATTTTACTTAAAATCCTGCCCTATAGAGAACAACAATGGCGGTATCTGATTTTTAATAGCGTTGCACAAACCGTGTTGCGTTTAGATGCTGTGGGTGAATCCTGCGTTCAGCTCCCTGAAGATCAGGGGATTATTTTTCCTGGTGGATATTATCTACAAACAGGAGAGTACAAAACCTACGATACAGAAGTTGAAGGTTTAAAATTTAGACGGCGCATTAATTCACCCAATGGCGAAGATATTCTTTATGTGTTTTATCAGGCAAAACAAGGTGTGGTGGGGTTGTTTGCTTACAATATGATTGAACAATCACTGCAAAACCCAATTTATGGACATGGGCATGCCTTATCTGATGATGGTACGGTGGTGATTTTTTCTGCTGAAGATGAACCCACTCGTGTACACCCTATGCAAATTTGGAAAACGCCTTATCAAAGCCAGGAATTTGCCAGCAAGGCACCTGTCAACCAATCTTTTTTTGGACGCATTGGCAATGCTGAGTTAGTCCGTGGTATTGCTGATTTATACAGTATTGGTCGCTTGATTGACCAACAAACTGTTTCAGCAAGATTGTACGAAGACCTGAGTCAACAAGCAGCAAAAATGCTGGATGCACATTATTGGGTTGATGAGTCAGAAGCTCAAGGTATTGATGTATCGCTAAAAGACATTAGTGGTACTGCTGAATTAGTCATTGATGAGTTTGAAAAAGTCGAGAGTATTCGTCAGCAATCGGCAAAAATCATGCAGGAAGCAGAACAAAATCAGACTGAGCTACTGCATTCAATTCAGCCTGATAGCTGGGAAACAGCAGAAGACTACGTGTTGGCTTTGGATAAGCTGCGACATCAGCGTGGACACTTGGCAACGATTAAAGGCTCCCGCTACATTGACTTACAATGGATAGCCGATTTGGATTTGGCTTTGCAACAAGCCAGTGAAAAACTTAGTGAGCAAACAGCTGTTTTCTTAACGGAAGATGATGCGCTAAAACCATACCAACAAAAAATTACGGATTTTAACCAGCAAGTTGATAAAGCAGATACTAATGCTGAATTAACACCTGTTATTGAGGCAATAGAAACTACCGCTGGCGGTCTGGACTTGCTTTCTGAATTGATGGCTACCTTAAAAATCAGTGATACAACCATTCGAACACAGATTGTCGATGCTATTTCTGAAGTTTATTCTAGACTTAATCAAAGTAAAGCCAATGCTAAGCATAAGCAAAAAGAAATGGGTTCAGAAGAGGCCATTGCCCAGTTTGGCGCACAATTTAAATTATTTTCCCAAAGCATAACCAATGCACTGGAAATGGCGAGTACGCCAGAACAATGTGATGAGCAATTATCGAGATTATTGGTACAGCTCGAAGAATTAGAAAGCCAGTTTAGTGATTATGATCAGTTTATAACTGACATTATGACTAAGCGTGAAGAGATCTATGAATCCTTTGAAAAGCATAAACAGCAGTTACAGGATAATAGGCAACGTAAAGCACAATCACTGAGTGATGCTGCCCAACGAATGTTGGTTAATATAGAACGTCGTTGTAATCGCTTTACTGAGGCTGACCAGCTGAATACTTATTTTGCTTCTGATGCGCTGGTGCTAAAAGTCCAGGAATTAATTGATAAATTACGGGCGTTGGATAATGCCGTAAAAGCCGATGATATTGCCTCAAAATTTAAGTTTATACAAGAACAGGCGTTACGGTCTTTACGTGATAAAGAAGATATTTATGAAGATGGCGGTAAGGTTATTAAGCTCGGGCCTCGACATAAGTTTAGCGTTAATACTCAAGCATTAGATCTGACTATTATTCCTCGTGATGACGTACTCAACCTGCATATTATAGGAACCGATTATTTTGAAGCATTGAATCACCCTGATTTTCTGGCATCAAAAGATTATTGGGAGATGGCTCTTGAATCTGAATCCTCACAGGTTTATCGAGCAGAGTATTTAGCATATCTAATTTTACAGGCTGCGGAAAATCATCAACAAAACTTAAGCCTATCACAGTTGCAGGCTGCTTTAACAGATGAGAACACACTACAACAATTGATTAGAGAGTTTGCGGCTCCTCGGTATCGTGAGGGTTATGAAAAAGGTATACATGACTATGATTGTGCGCTGATTTTGAAAAGTCTGATACCTGCGTTGCAAAGTGCTGAACTGTTGCGTTATACACCTGCAAGCCGTGCGCTGGCACAAATATTCTGGGCAAACAGGGAAACTATTGCAAACTTAGAAGCTAATTATCTTAGTTGGCAGGCACGTGCGCAATCAGCTGCACAAATGCATGTCAGCTTAACCAGCCATAAAGCAACGCAGTTATTGGTTAAAGAGGTACAACACGCCTTACAGTTTTTTTTAGAGCAATACCCGATTGTTTTTTCTGCTCTTGAAATAGAGCAAGCCGCAACTTATCTAGTGGCTGAATTGAGCCGTGAACGCTTACAGTTTATTGGTAGTAAATATGCTCAGCAATTAGCTGATGAACTTAAGCTTAGTCTTGATGAGAGTACTTGGCGCAACTATCAGATAGCATTGGAAAAATTAATGCAGGGTGTTGACCAACGTTGGCAATTGACTTATGCCTGGTTACAGGCACTGATAGAACACAAACAGCTCAATCATCTTGAGAATTATATTACAGAAGCTGTGGCACTGCTTAATGGTAATCAACGTATTGATCGACGCAGTACTCAGGCAGATCTTGAGCTATCTATCGATAACCTAATGGGTGAGCACAGCTGTATTATGCAGCGCAGCCTAAATTTTTCTGTTGATGCATTTTTGCAACGACTGCAACATCATCAGCAAGTGGTGATGCCAGGTTATCATCATTATCATCAGCTTCGTCAACAAATTATGGCAGAGCAACGTGCTGCTTTACGGCTGGAGGAATTTAAACCCAAGCCGTTGAGTTCATTTGTGCGCAATAAGTTAATTAATGAAGCTTACTTACCGATTATCGGTGACAACCTAGCCAAACAAATGGGAACTGTTGGAGAGAATAAACGTTCTGATCTGATGGGTTTATTGATGATGATTTCGCCGCCTGGTTATGGTAAAACGACTTTGATGGAGTATATCGCTAATCGGTTGGGGTTGATTTTTATGAAAATAAATTGTCCTTCTTTAGGGCATGATGTGTTGTCACTAGATCCACAACAAGCCCCCAATGCCACCGCTAAACAAGAATTGCACAAACTCAATCTGGCATTAGAAATGGGTAATAATGTGATGCTGTATCTGGATGATATTCAGCATACTAACCCCGAGTTTCTGCAAAAATTTATTTCATTATGTGATGGTACCAGGCGCATCGAAGGTATCTGGAAGGGCACCACTAAAACCTACGATATGCGCGGTAAAAAATTCTGTGTTGTGATGGCAGGAAACCCATACACCGAATCTGGAGAGGTATTCAAAATACCCGATATGCTAGCCAACCGTGCTGACATTTATAATTTAGGTGACATACTTGGCGGGATGGATGAGCAGTTTGCACTCAGTTATATTGAAAACAGCCTGACATCTAATCCAATACTGGCACCTTTAGCCACTCGAGAAATGGAAGATGTTTATAAAATTATTGAAATGGCAAAAGGTGCCAATATTGCTTCTACTGATTTAAGTCATCAATACAGTGGTGCTGAGTTAAACGAAATATTGGCTGTTTTTGGTAAGTTATTCGAGGTACAAAAGTTGGTTTTAAAGGTTAATCAACAGTACATCAAGTCAGCTGCACAAGATGATAAATATCGTACTGAGCCACCCTTTAAATTGCAAGGCAGTTATCGCAATATGAATAAAATGAGCGAAAAAGTGTCAGCCGTGATGAATGAACAAGAGCTGATGCAAATGCTAAGCGACCATTATCAAGGAGAAGCACAGTTACTCACCACTGGAGCCGAACATAATTTACTTAAACTGGCTCAACTACGAGGTAATACTACAGATAAAGAGCAGCAGCGCTGGAATACGATTGTTGAAGACTTTCAACGTACAAAAAGTATGGGTGGAGATGATACCGATGCTGTGATTAAAGTGGCCTCTCAATTAAGCTATGTTACCCAGCACCTACAATCTATTCATCAAGCCATTAATAATGATACCGAATTATTACAACCGATGTTGACCATTAGTAGTCAATTGAAAACATTGCAAGATACTATTATTGAAAAGGAAGTCGGTGTTAATGTTATTAATAAGCCTTCTGCTGTAATTGAAGAATCTATGCAGCAACTTGCTAATATTATTGAAACCACCTTTCTGCCTGTTGTTGCAGCAATGGATAAGAAAATAGATCTGGATCTGGCTATTTTAAGAAAAGTAAATGAGTTATCTGGAGATGGCAAGGAGCCGAATAAGAATACTACGAAGGTGAAGGGTTCCTCTATTGATTCGTAACGGGTAGCTACGGGCTAAAATATTCGGTAACTTCGTATAAAATCTTGTTAATCGCTTGTTATTTGCTTCGTGCGAGAGTAAGAGGCGGAAAAGAAATCTGCTGTTGAAAGAGCAATAATTGATCGCTATGCCTGGAAGTTTGACTTGAAAAAGTTAGCCCGAACGTGGATAACAAAAGCCGACGAAAAAGAAGGAGTTGACGTTGAAAAGTAGGATGTCGTATTTTTAAAATTCATAGCGGAAATCAGAACAAAAGCGAAAAAGCAGAAAGTGCAAAAGCGGGTTTTTGATGTATGCAAAGTTGAGTGTGGAAAAAGGAAGCCATGATTACTCTCGGCACTATTGTGAATTAAAAGATTTCATTATTAAATATTCAAAACTCCATAACTTTGTAGCGCATTTGTGCTATATTCTATTTGCAAGCAATCAAATGGGTACAAAATTATGACTACACCAAATTCAGCTACTGTTAGGTGTCGAATTGCTCCAGAAGTCAAAGGACAAGCTGAGGAGATACTAGCCTCAATAGGTATGTCCACATCAGATGCAATGCGTTTATTTTTAAAGCAGGTTGTTATTCGGGGGGAATTTCCTATTGAATTAAAAGTTCCCAATCAGAAAACGATTAATGCTTTTAAAGAGAAAAACCTTGAGTCTGTAGATCTTCAGGAACTTTGAGACATGTGATGTGAGAGAAATTTTAATCACAAATCGCTTTAAGAAAGACCTCAAAAAAGCAAAAAATAACCCAAGACAGGATACGGATAAATTATTATCAGCTATCGAAACATTGGCGACTCACGGAATTTTATCAGAAAATTATCTTCCCTACTGTTTATTAGGAAATTGGAAGCCAAAATGGGAATGCCATATTCAACCAAATTTCTTATTAATTTATCAAGTAACTGAAAATGTGTTGCGCCTTGAAAGGTGTGGTAGCCATTCTGAATTATTTGAGTAGATATTGGTTAAAAACTAAGAATAGCTAAAAGAACAAAAGCTGGGTTTGATGCCTATAAGCTGAAGTTTCCCAGTTTTAAAACGATGGAACCCTTTATGTCTAAGGGGTATTCTTTATGGAAGCATTAAATGAGCAATTAGCAAAATGGGAAAAACATTTTCAAAATGAAGTAAAAATTAAAAAAGAAGATATTCCTATTCTTGCAACTGTCTTCTCTAATGAAATAAAAAAATTATCAGAAGATATAAGACAGGAAATTAGAGACGCAACACCTGTGGACATACATTTACGGTATGAAGAATTACGTGCTTTTCAGTCATATATGGATATCACGCATAACAGAATACTTCATCCTTCAGAAGTAAGAGCGCAAATAATTAATACCAATTACATTTGTTTCGTTTATCTTAATGAAAGTTGTTTTAGGATTATTAAACAACATTTAACAGCTGGAAGCACTACTAAGAAATGTTGTAATTATTTAGTCAATAATCCTATTAGGGCATTCCGAAATGCCATAGCACATTCAAATTGGAGCTATAAAGACGATTTTTCAGCAATTTTATATTGGGCGAGAAAAGGCTCTGACCAAAACGAGCCTTTAGAGCAATTTGAAGTTACAAATGAACAATTGGGATTTTGGCAAACCCTAGCTAGGGGGCTTGCATATGTTATATATGAAGAAATAATTTAACGAATAAAATCAATAGGTTTTCTGTAATGTATAAATATAAAATACTCCAAGCTGATGCTTTAATTAATGAAGAGCAGTTAAATAAAGAAGCTGCGAATGGCTGGAGACTGGTCACAATAGTTAATAAAGATAATATATTTTATTTTTATTTTGAAAAGGAGGAAAAAGTAGGGTTAAAATCAATAAACTAAATGTTAGCGTAACAAAGATCTTGTATTTTGCACGTAACAAGCGAAAGCAGGGTATAAAGAGCAAGAAAGTAAACTCTGACAATTGCCAAGCTTTTATAACTTGGCAATCAACTTGCCTTTATTCTTCTAATTTCAAGTTTATCGCGCTGAAAAAGGTACATTCTAATTCGTAGTTATGACGTGGAAAACAGCAAGTTATTTCATGGTTATGTTTGAAAAATGAATAAAGACTTCATACTAAGGAGCATGCACGGAATAAGTTGAGTACTGGAGCAGGATTTTTGTTCATATTCAAGGCGTACAAACAGGTACATAGCGAGCTGCGCAACTGTTATTGCAAAACTTGTGCCCTTTGCCTACATCCATGTAGGCAAAGCAGAAGATGGACAAAAAGACTAGCTAGTTACTAAAGCAAATTGCCATATTGATCAATTGCATTTAATTGATCTCCATTCGGGTCAACCCTATCTTCGCTAGGAATCCATGGGCCTAAACATTCTCTATCTTGAGTACAAGGATCCGTTAATGTTTTTAGGAATGCAACAAGCTGGTTAATTTGACGGTTGCGTAATGGTAAAGTTTCTAATGCAAAACTATCTGAGTATAAAGCCTCTCGAGTGTTGGCTTTCATCTTATCTAAATTATGAATATCTTGCTGAGGTAATTGCTGTTCATTGTAACGATTAATAGCACGTCTTGCATTTGCATGATGTTTGATGACAGCTCTTAATGAAGTGTAAGCTCCAGCATGAGACCACGGCCCAGTAACTTCAACATTAAGAAGTGATGGGGTTCTAAAAGCAAACATATCTTCAGCTAAGCCTGTTTCCCGTGCGCGACCAAAATCTTTAGAGCCGTCTGCGCCGTCACCTTTACCTGGACCAATTTGAGGCATTGCAAGGTTATGAAAGCTTTCGTCGGTAAAGAAATCACCAGAGTGACAACTTGAACAGTTAGCCCCACCCATGGCGCTAGAGGTAAAAAATAATATTGCGCCTTTTTTAGCTTTTTTTGATATAGCCCTTCTATCACCCTCTACATATCTTTTCCATGGTGTGTTTACAAAAGCTTGTGAACGTTCGTACTCAGAAATGAGCATGGATACATTTTGTTCCGTGATTAACTCTTCTGCACTGCCATTAGGGGTGTCTAGAGCGAATTGAAACTTTTCAAGCCAATGATTGGTATCAATTAAAGCATAACCTTCATCACCATACCCCCCAAGACGACCGGCAAGTAACTCTCTTATTGTCTGGTTAGTATAGCCTG
>Ga0256840_1003059_pt1 | contig 13928 bp, 16 predicted proteins | sample 355202metaG_FD_185969 | JGI IMG/M metagenome (GOLD analysis project Ga0256840, IMG submission 185969) | Hydrothermal vent microbial communities from Mid Atlantic Ridge, Atlantic Ocean - 355-202 | ecosystem: Environmental > Aquatic > Marine > Hydrothermal vents | place: Atlantic Ocean: Mid...
TATCAAAACGATAAGGGAACCCAGTTTGGGTATTGTAGCTAAATATGCAGCTGTTTCATTTGACATACCTTCATAAGCATCAGGAACCCAGAAATGAAACGGAAAAAGAGCTATTTTAAATAGAAACCCCATAATGAACAAAGATAATCCTACAGTTGCCATAGGATGAGCGGTAAGAGTCCAGCCTATGTTTTTAAATTGGGATAGGAAGGTGGTATGGGCATCGGCATATATGAAAGATAGACCGTACAGGGATATTGCAGTCATTACGGCACTGAACATTATGTATTTGATTCCGGCTTCGGCGGCCTCCTTGCTTTTCGCCCTTAAAGGGACCACAGCGTAGAATGCATATGAAGCGATTTCAAGAGCTATATAAATGGTTATGAGTTCTATGGAAGATGTAAGTAGCATCAATCCAAGGACACTTAAAGATAACAACATGAGGTAGTCCGGCTTTCTTTCCTCTTCCACGGTTTTGTTTTTCACGCCTAAAAAGGAGAATATGAAAAAGCCTGTCGCTATAGTAAGCTTGAAAATTTGAGATAGAAGATCCACTTGATATGTTCCGTAAAACAGTGTTCCGGAGTTAAATAGGGAAGCGGCAGAAACCAAAACGCCAACACCAGTTAGAATCGGGAACCAACTAAAACACTTGTTTAATTTGCTTATAGCTAAGGTAAACAAAACAATCACTATGAAAGTTTGAAAAAGTTCGGGTAAAATAAGTGTAAATCCGTTCATCTTTTCTCTCCGAGCCGGATATTATGTGTTTTGATAATTTTTTCACCTGAGTTTTTATCAATCTGCTGTATTAATGTTTTTACCGAGGGTTCTATAATTTTTATAAAAGGTTTCGGAGCTATACCTATATAGATTACAAAAAATGCAAGAGGTATTAGCATTGTAATTTCTCTTAAATTCAAATCTTTCCAGCCTTTTGCTTTTGAGGGTTCGCCCCATGCAAGTTTTAGTGTGAGTCTTAGCATGTATGCTGCTGCAAGCATCGCTCCCGGAATTACGATAAGTCCTGTAGGGACGTCCTTGGTAAATGTTCCTATAAGAACCATAGCTTCTCCTATAAAACTGTTGGTTCCCGGAAATCCGAAAGATGACAACGAAAATAGGAGAAAAAAGCCGATAAATACCGGTAAATATTTGGAAAGTCCCATATTATCGATGATTTCTCTGCTGTGACTTCTTTCGTAAAGAGCACCTATCATTATAAAAAGAGCGCCGGTTGTTATTCCGTGGTTAAGCATCTGTATTATGGCGCCTTCTATGCCGTACGTGTTGAACATAAAGATTCCCAGAGTAACAAAGCCCATATGGGCTACAGATGAATAGGCGATGAGTTTTTTAACATCTGTTTGACCTAAGGCTATAAAGCCTCCGTAAATTATTGAAATTATCGACAAAATAATTATTAGCGGAGCGAACTCCATACTTGCTTTTGGAGTTAAGGGAAGACAAAGCCTTAAAAATCCGTAAGTCCCCATTTTTAAAAGGATAGATGCAAGGATAACACTACCCGCTGTCGGAGCTTCAACATGAGCTGCGGGAAGCCATGTATGGAACGGAAACATGGGAACTTTTATAGCAAAGGCTATTGTCATAGCTAAAAACGCAAAAATTTGGAATGTCATAGAAAATTGGTGGTTCATTAACTCCGGGATAGAAAATGTCCCTGCACTTTTATAAAAAGCTATTATTGCCAGAAGTAGAAGGACACTCCCGGCAAGTGTATATAGGAAAAATTTTATAGAAGCGTACTTTTTTCGTGGACCGCCCCAGATAGCAATTATAAGGTACATAGGGATGAGAATCGCCTCCCAAAATATATAAAACAGAACAAGGTTAAGAGAAGAAAACAAACCTATACACGCTGCGGTTGTAAGTAGAAGAGCAACGTGAAACTCCTTTGTTCTCTTTTTTATATATGTCCAGGAGCAAAGGACCGTTAACGGTAATATAAAAACTGTTAGAAGGACCATTAAAACACTTATCCCGTCAATTCCGAGATAATAGTTGAGTCCCATTGATGGAATCCAGGAGCTTTTTTCAACAAACTGGAAGCCACCTTCGGGGTTAAATTTGGTAATGATCGGTATTGCTAAAATTATTTCTATCAAACTTACTATGAGAGCGTAAAATCTTACTGTCCTGTCACCTTTTAAAAAAGGGATACCTAACGCAGCAACTACTGGAAACAGTATCAATCCAGTTAAAACCATGGAACCACTCCATTATTAATGTAGTATAAAGTAAAGAATCAGAATTATTGCAAATCCGAAAGCTATAGAATATTCAACATACTCACTTAGTTTTCCGCTTTGAAGTTTACTCAGAGCGGCACCGCTGTTTTCAACTGCCTTTGCACTTCCGTCAACAACTCCGTCAATAACGTTTCTGTCAAATATTGTTGTAAAGTCGGATATACGAATAAGCAATGCAATTCCGACCTTTTTATAGACGGCTGACCAGAAGTTATCAAAAGTGGCTACAAGATTGGAAAATATCATCATTAACCATTTTGTAAAATCGTAGTACAGATATTGGAGATCGAGTACGATTTTGTCATGGGGTTTGACAACTTTTCTAAGAACATAGAAGCCAAGACCTGTAAAGCCAAGGAGTTGAACGGTAGCAAGTATATGTGAAGCTGTATAAGGATGATACTCAACAGGTTGTATAGGTAGCATCTTGTATAAAAATTGAGGATAAGAACCTACTAAAATACACATAAATGCTGCCATGGCCATTCCTGCATACATGTTTTTTGGAATAGGCTTTTTAATCTCACCATCAAATTCTTTTTTATGGAAGAATGCAAAATAGGGTAGTTTTAAACCTACCGATAGGAATGTTCCAACAGCAGCAACTTCAAGACCGAGGGCAAGTAATTTCATATGTTCTTCAGCCGCTCCTGCTATAACCATTGTTTTCGTTACATAAGCGGCAAAAAGAGGTGCTCCGGAAATTGAAAGTGCACCGACCATATAGAAAATCATTACCCATGGTAGTTTATATGCAAGTCCTCCCATTTCTGTAAGTTTTCTTTTTCCTGTTGAGTAGATGATAACTCCAACAGCCATAAAAAGAAGACCTTTAAACAGTATATCGGCGTAAGCGTGGGCAATACCTCCGTTCAATCCGAGAGCTCCCCCGATACCGATACCTGCTACCATATATCCAACTTGGGAGATGATGTGGTAAGTTAAAATTTTCCTTGCGTTGTTTTCAATTAGCGCCATTGCTGCACCGAAAATGGTCATAATTGTTCCGGCGATTGCCAAAAGATGCATCCCGGCAAACACTGTAGCAAGGGCAAAAACCGCAGTTTTTGTTGTATATGCATTCATAAATACAATACCCGGAACAGTAGAACGGGGATAAGCATCATGTATCCAAGCATGTAGGGGCACAATAGCAGCATTTATTGCAAAGCTTACAAAAATTAGCCAATCGTAAAAGTTCAGATTATGAATATCTGCGGATATAAAGGCAAATGTTCCCTCGATTTTATATCTTATTAAAATTCCAGCTAGAAGGAATAAACCGCTAACTATATGGAAAAGCAAATATCTGAATGCTACTTTAGGTGCACAATCGAGATCTTCATTTAGCCATATGAGAAATGCCGAAGCTACTGCTATGATTTCCCAGAATATATAAAGGGTTAGGTAATCTCCAGATAAAACACAAGCGATAGCACCACCTACGTATGTTGATGCTGCTACGTGATGCCACGGGTTTTTTACATGCATGGAGAATACCATCGCTATGATAGCTTCTATAGCAAAAATAGTTATAAATATTGATGACAATGATGATACGTGTGCGGTTAATGTATAGCCGAGATAGTGTCCGATGACATAAGTCCCTGGTTTAACCGTTAAAGCTACGAGAAGTGCAAGTATTCCCGGAACCGGAAGTAGCCACTTCCATAGGTCATATCTTTTCTTCCCGAGTAACGGCACTATTATCGCAAGAAGGAAGAAGAATATCGAAGGATGGATAAAATTAGCATTCATAATAACCCTCTGGACGGCTTATTAAAGGATATATAACCTTCTTCATAATCAAAATTACGGATATTGAGCAGATAAATCCGAATATTCCCCATGCACCCGGAATTTTTTCCCACTCAAAATGTGGGTTGTGTGGATGGATGAAGAGATTTAATAGGACTGTTAAACCTAAAATCCCCCACCATAATAGTTTGAGCTTATTGCTGTTGTCCCTTAGTTTTACCAAAATATCGGATATTTTCATTTTTACCTCCAGATGCTCTGGATTAAATTAAGGAAGAAATAAGGATAAATCCCTAAAATAAAGGAAAGTATCGCTGTAATAGATAAAGGAATAATCATTGTTAAAGGAGCTTCTTTTATATGCTCTATGTCTGTTTCCGGTTTCGGTTTTTCAAAAAATCCCTTATACACTATTGGGGCAAAGTAAGCAGCATTAAATAAGGCACTTACGAGAAGGACTACCATAAAAATAGTTTGATGGACATTTAAGGCTCCTTCAATTATGTACCATTTACTCACAAAGCCTACAGCAGGAGGTAAACCTATCATACTTAAGGTTGCCAGCCCAAACATTGTGAATGTGATCGGCATTTTTCTTCCTACCCCGGATATTTGACTTACTTTTTTCATATGGGAAGTTACATAAATAGCACCAGCTGCAAAAAACAGAGTAATTTTTGAAAACGCGTGTGCCGCTATATGAAAAAGCCCTCCCTGTATAGCTGCGGGAGCGAGGAGGACAACACCGAGAACAATGTATGAAAGCTGACTTATGGTTGAATAAGCTATTCTTGCTTTTAGGTCATCTTTTGTTAAAGCTATTATAGATGCAAAGATTATTGTAAATGAAGCCAGATATGCCGTAGGTATATCGAGATGAAATCTTCTCATAAGGTCTATTCCCATTACACAAAGGACAACTCTGGCAATGGAAAACACTCCTGCCTTAACAACGGCAACAGCATGAAGAAGTGCTGATACAGGTGTGGGTGCAACCATGGCAGAAGGAAGCCAATTATGAAGGGGCATAATGGCAGCCTTGGCTATACCGGCTATATATAAAGCGTATGTTAAAACAACTATCCAGTGCGGTGTTGTCGTGGGAAAAATTCCTTTGCTAATATCCATGAGGTTGAAATCAAGAGTACCTGCATATACATAAGTCAAAATCATTGCCGGCAATAGGAATAGTTTTGATGTTCCCATAAGGTAGATAAGATATTTTTTTGCTCCTTCAAGTGCTGTTTCGGTTTGTTCGTGTCCAACCAGTGGAAATGTTGCAATTGTGATTATTTCATAGAAAAAGTACATAGTGAAAATGTTTCCGCTAAAAGCAAGACCCAATGCACCGAATATTGCAAATGCAAAACAGGCGAAAAATCTTGTTTGGGCATGTTCTTTTAGGGAGCGCATATACCCTATGTTATAGCTTGTGGCAAATATCCAAAGGAAGGAAGATACAATCGCAAATAGTAAGCTCATTCCGTCGGCGGCAAACTTAAACGATATGCCCGGTAAAAGCTCACTTAACTTATATATCAAGACTTTATTGTTTAGAACAGGAGGTACGAGAGATATCACGGACAGAAAAGTAAGAATGGCAATCACAAAAGAAACTCCTTCCCTTTTGTCTGGAGTTTTTCTGAAAATCACTATAAAAATTGGAGCTATAGCTGTTAAAATCAATGGAATTAACATTTGCCCGCTTAAAACAAACTCTTTCATTTTTTAACCTCTCAGCGTCGCTACTTTATCGGATTCGATAGTTTTAAATCTCTTGTAAACAATGAGAACTATCGCAAGAATGAGTGTTGTTTCGGCAGCTGCAAGTCCCATTATCAGGAGAGCCCCTATCTGCCCTGTTGCGCTATCTGCTGTTGTTAACTGTGATGCGGCTACAAGGCTCATTCCGGCACCGTTAAGCATTATTTCAACACCGATTAACATTCCTATAAAGGTTCGTCTGTATATGATACAGATAGTTCCCATGAAAAGCAGCAATGCTCCAACCATTTGGAACATAGTTAACGGAGAAAGAATCATTCCTTTTCCCTCCTTCTTTCAAAACCTAAAACTACAGCTCCCGCCATTGCTATAAATAATACAATCGATATGAGTTCAAATGGAAGCATGTATGTGGAAAGTAAGGATTTTCCCAGTTCTTTTAAAGGTAGCTCTTCCGGTGATGTAAAGTTTATTCTACTTCCTGATATTGTAAGAATAAGCACTAAAGCGGCAAGGCCCGCGGGGATAATGCTTCTGATAAGTCTTGAGGAGCTAAATCCTTCATTGCCCTCAACTCCTGTGAGCATAATCGCAAAGAATATAAGAACTACAACGGCTCCCACATAAATCATTACTTGCATTAATGCCATGAAAGGTGCTGCCATGAGAAAATACATTCCCGCAACGCCGAATAGGATAACTATAAGTCCTATGAGTGAGCGGATAATACTCCTGCTAAATATGGCAAGTATTCCACCTGCAATAATTATTAGAGTATATAATGCAAACGCTATATATCCGGTATTTAGCTCCATAAGTTACTCCTTCCCGTAGCGTTTATTAAAGTCTTCAAGTATATTGTAAACAAAGTCATTTCTTGTTGTTCCGACTATGTAAGGGTAGTTGGAAAAAGTAAGTGTTTTGGTCGGACATACTTCTACACATAAACCGCATACGCTACATAAAGAAAAATCGACATAAAATCCTTCAAGATTTTTGTTTACTTTCTTCTTTTTTTTCCCATCCGGCAGTTCTATCTCTTCAACCGTTTGTTTTACGTCAAGTTTAATGCAGTTTGACGGGCAGCTTCTTGCACACATTCCGCAGGCGATACATTTGTGAGATTTACCATTTGCAGGAACAGGAACAAGCTGTATCACCATCCTAAATCCTTCAAGTGCTTCCTTGCCCACTGTTTTCCACGGATAGTTAACAGTTACTTTCGGTTTTATCATGTACTTTCCAGTTATCTTCATACCTACAAAGAGGCTTTTTATCCCTTTTAAAATCTCTTTTATCTCTTTGGTTATGGTTGCCACTTTTTACTCCCTTGTTAAAACAGTTTTACAAGTAGTGCTGTTGCAAGGAGATTAAATATTCCTGCAGGTATGAGATATTTCCAGCTTAAGTTTAGAAGTTGGTCGAATCTTACCCTCGGAAATGCCCATCTTATCCATAGAATTATGAAACAGAGGATGTACATTTTAAGAAGAAACCACCAAATACCTGAAAAAACAGGTCCTTTCCATCCACCGAGGAAAAGAGTTGTGATTACGGAGGATGCAACAACTATATGTGTATATTCGGCGAGTACAAACAGACCAAATCCCATTCCTCCGTATTCCGTACTATATCCTGCGGTTAATTCGCTTTCTCCTTCCGGAAGGTCGAAAGGAACCCTGTTCATCTCAGCAAGGGAAGCTACAAACATTATCACAAACGCAATTGGTTGTAATACTATGTTCCATTGCCACGGGAATCCCCCCTGCTTGCTTATTATTTCGGATAAACTTAATGTCCCAGTCATTAGAGTTATCGAGAGAACAACCAGAAGAATGGGAACTTCGAATGCTATAAACTGTGAAACGGCTCTTGCCGCTCCGAGTAGAGACCATTTATTGTTTGAACCCAAACCACCGATACAAAGGGCTAAAACGTTTAATCCGGAGAATGCAAGTATAATAACGATACCAAGCCCGGAGTTTATAACTGTAAAGGAAGGGCTAAAAGGGATAACCATAAATAGAACGGGAACGGACATAAAAGAGAGTATAGGTGCTGTCCAAAAAAGAAAACCATCTGCTTTTTTCGGGGTTATTATCTGTTTGGTCATAAGTTTCACCATGTCAACCATCATCTGTAAAGAACCGTGAGGTCCTACAGCGTAAGGGCCAAGCCTTCCCTGAATGAAACCGGAAATTTTCCTTTCTCCATATCCGAGAAGGATGGCATTAAATGCTATAAACCCGAGAATTAGAAGCATCCCGATAACTATTTTAATAAATGTCCATTCTACTCCACTCATTTGTCTATCTCCGGGATAACAAGGTCTAAACTTCCAAGAGTTGCAACATAATCTGCAAGCATCATCCCCTTGGAAACTTCATCAAGCAAGCTTAGGTTAGAATAGGTTGGGGATCTTAATTTCACTCTGTAGGGATTCATTCCTCCATCGCTTACTATGTATATGCCAACCTTTCCTCTGGCACTTTCTACCGAGAAATATACTTCACCGGCCGGAGGTTTAATCATTTTGGGAGTTTTTTTGTTTTTAAAGTCTCCTTCGGGTAATCCTTCTATTGCTTGTTCAACTATGCTTAAACTTTGTTCGAGCTCTTTCATTCTAACCATATATCTGGCAAGGCAGTCACATTTATCTTCAACTGGTATTTTAAACTTGAATCTATCATATACACCGTAGGGTTCGGCTTTTCTAACATCGTATTTGATTCCCGAACCTCTGGCCACAGGTCCCGTTGCACCATATTTAGTTATAGTATCCTTTGTGAAAATGCCGACGTCTTCAACTCTTTTTTTGAATATTATGTTTTCCGTAACAAACTCGTGGTAAAGATTTAACCTTGAATGCATTCTTTTACAAAACTTTTTTGTATCTTCAATAAACTTTGAATCTATATCCTGAAATACACCGCCGAATCTAAAGTATGCGTATGTTAATCTTGAACCTGTTATTCTCTGAAGGATATCAAGGAGTATTTCTCTATCCTCAAAGGCGTACATAACAGGAGTGAACGCTCCAAGGTCAAGGATATAAACACCCCACCAGAGGAGATGGGATGCTATTCTGTTAAGTTCTGTTGTAATTACTCTTATGTATTCGGCTTTTTCGGGAACCTCAATGCCTACAAGTTTTTCGATGGCTCCAACATAAGCCCAGTTCCACGCAAGAGCGTGACCGTAATCAAGCCTTCCGGTATTTGGGTAAAACTGAGGATAGGTTTTTATTTCTCCCATCTTCTCCTGCATTCTGTGAAGATACCCTAAAACACATTCACTTCTTACAATATACTCACCATAGAGCTCTGCGAGAACTCTCAATACACCGTGAGTTGCAGGGTGTTGGGGACCTATGTTAATGATTATGGTATCGTCTCTTTTTTTCTCTGCAAATTTAAGTGAGTAAAAGTCCTCTTTCCAAAATTCCATTAGGATTGCTCCTCTTCTTGGTCAGTTTCGTCAAAGAACATAGGGAAAACGTCCTTTATGGATTTCATGTCCTTTTCGGTTTTTCTTAATGGGTGGCCTTCGAAATCTTCAGCAGGAAGAAGTAGCGGTTTTAAGTCAGGATGATTTTTAAACGTTATTCCAAAAAATTCAAAAACTTCTCTTTCATGCCATAATGCTCCCGAATATATGTCCGATATTGTTTCAATTTCTGCCGGTTCTTTATCAATTGATACTCTTACTGTTGCTGTTCCGGGATTTTCAAAGTGATTAAATCTATATAAAAGATGAAGGCACTCTTTAAACTCCATAGCCATTACATCTTCAAGGAAATAACCTTCTTCTCTAAATTTTGATACAACCTTTCTTAGAATTTCAGGAGAGATAAGTATCTGATATTTGCTTCCTTTTAGCCGTTCGTCACTTATCAGTTTTATATCAAGTCCTTTAAGAAGTTCCATGCTATTTTGCCTCCTTGGGAGGATGAGGCCACCATCGCTTTCCACCTATAATTTCCTGAAGCTTAAAAATCGCTTCAAACAGTGCTTCAGGCCTTGGAGGACACCCCGGTACATAAACATCTACAGGAATTAGTTTATCTATCCCTTCTATTATTCCATACTGTTCTTTAAATACAAACGGCCCCCCTGATATTGCACAGCTTCCAAAAGCTATAACCCACTTTGGATGGGGCATCTGTTCGTATAATCTAACAATTGCAGGTGCCATCTTTTTTGAAATTGTTCCTGGCACTATCATTAAATCGGCTTGTCTCGGAGAAGGCCTGAAAACTTCAGAGCCAAACCGTGCAAGGTCAAAACGGTTCATTCCGGCTGCCATCATCTCAAGGGAGCAGCAGGCAAGACCGAAAGCCATAGGCCATATAGATAGAGAGCGGCACATCTCTATGAATTTTTCAGCAACTGCAAATTGCACTACCGGTGGAACAATATCCGGTTTTATTAAAGGCTCTATTGGATGTGAACTTTCCTTGGCCATGTAAATACTCCTTTCCTTAGGAAATAGACAACAGCCGCACCGAGTATTCCTACAAATATTAAAACATCTATAAAAGGAACTATTCCGGGAGCCTGAGGATAGAATACAGCTACAGGGAATAGATAAAGAACATCAACATCAAAAGCGAGAAATATGAGAGCATAGAAATAGTAATTGATGCCAAATTTCCCCCAGGCATCTCCGTGGGGAACCATGCCACACTCGTAAGAAGTATATAAAAGCTCATCTTTGATTTTATGGGATAATAGTTTTGATGCCATTAGGGGTCCTATCGCAAATCCAAGTCCTCCCAATAAAAACAGTATAATAGCAAAGTGGAGCCAAGAAAATACCATAACTATCTCCCCTTAAAAATTAGCGTGTCAGTCAGTATTTTTACAAAAAATTTACAAGAAGTCAATATCTTCCTTTCGGAATATGAGGTATTTCTTTTTTATTTAAAAACAGAAGTCAATTATAAAACTTCTATTGCTTTTCTATTTTTTGTAACTTTACCTGCTTCAAAAAAGAAAACCCCCCTTTCTTTTAGCTTTGATTCAAGGAGAGATGATTTTTCTTGATGGACAGAGATTAAAAGTCCGCCGGATGTTTGGGGATCAAACATGAGAAGTTTTAACTCTTCCGGAACGTTGGAAGTAAAAGATACGTTATTGCCTACATAATCGATATTTTCATAAGTTGCAGCAGGTAGAAGTCCCATCTTTGCAAAGTCAAGAGATTGGGGAAGCAAAGAGAAATTGCGAGAGTTTATTTCTAAGGTTACTTTTGAGAATTTTGCCATTTCATAAGCGTGGCCTAAGAATCCAAATCCTGTTATATCTGTACAGGCGTTTACACCTACTTCAATCATGATTTCAGAAGCTATTTTGTTAAGAGTGGACATCGCTTCTATCGCTTTTTTAACGGTTTTTTCTTCAGCCATATCAGCTTTTATTGCTGTTGTGATTACACCTATTCCAAGAGGCTTTGTATAGTAAAGTATGTCTCCGGGTTTTGCTGTTGAATTTCTGGTAACTTTTTCAGGGTGAATTACTCCTGTAACAGACAGACCGTATTTTGTCTCAAGGTCGTCAACGGTGTGTCCACCGATGAGAGATACTTCAGCTTCTTTTAATTTATCAGCTCCCCCCTGTAATATTTCAGACAAAAATTCCTCGGGAACTTTACAGGATGCGAACATTAAAAGATTTATTGCCGTGATAGGATTTCCTCCCATTGCATAGATATCGGAAAGAGCGTTTGCTACAGCTATCTGTCCAAACATATACGGGTCATCGACAACAGGCGTGATAAAGTCCGCAGTTTGGACAATTGCAAGAGTATCCGTTAATTTATAAACTCCTGCATCTTCTGCAGTTTCAATACCTGTTAAGACATTTTTATCTCTATAAATCTCCAGGTTACCAAGGAGTTTTTCAAGTCCGACCGGACTTAGCTTTGCTCCTCAGCCTGAAGCTCTTACAGTTGTTGTTAGTTTAAATTTTTCTTTCATTTTTACTCCAGTTATTTTTTTATAGTTTTTTGACATTTGTAGCAATAAGCTTTTCCGCCGAAAATTTCCTTTTTATCCCAGCAATAAAAAGCTTCTTTCTCAGAGATGTTAACTTTGCATTTTGCACAAAAATATTGCTTGTGTTTAGGTTTATAATTTGCGACTTTTTCTTTTATATTGAAGTATTGATGCCAGTTTATTTCTCTTTTTTTATGAAACCATAAGAGTTTTCTTGCAAAATTCTTTACAGTTTCTTTTCCAGAAGATAGTTTTATGATATCCAGAAAAATTCCTAAATTCTCAGCATTTTGCTGGGTAACATTGTATATCTGGTCGGCTTTAATTACTGAATTTGTATCAAATTTATCTTTTGGTGGTCTTTTAATTATTGTGTTTGGGTGAACAAGTATATAGGAAAAGAATTTCGGTTTGATTCGTAGCCCAAAGTTTATAGGAAGTAACTTTTCCTTTTCTACTATTTCCTTTAAAAGAGCTTGGTGACGTAAATTTTGTTCTATAGGAGATGGTATCCCAAATCGATTTTTTCTATAGTGGATAGTAAATTCGCCTGTCTCCGTAATTTCTATTTTTTGCCCCATATTTTTTGTTTCAAGGATATAGATGTGGAAAAATCTGTTTATTAATAGATGGTCTATTTGGGCTACTCGTCCTTTATATTCCAGTCTAAGGTCATGAAGGACAAACCAGTTTTCAGAATCTTTAAAGTAAAAGTTTATGAAGTATGCAGCATCTTTTTCACCTTTTATGCCTTTTTTAAGTTTGTAGAGTTCTCTTTCTATAAGAAAAACCTGTTTTTTGGTCAGGCCTTTTCTTTTTAAGAGATTTTTAAGCTCTTCTATATCTTTTTCTCTATGGGTGGCTTCTTTTATAATCATTTTTACTCCCTGTGGTATGGCGTATTTCTAATTATCTGAAATCCTCTATATATCTGTTCAAGTAGAACAATTCGTGCAACATCATGCTGCATCGTTAGTTTTGATAGGGATGAAACCATATCCACTTCTTTTTTAACAGATTCTGATAGTCCATCAGCACCACCTATTATAAATGATAGGTGAGGATGGTTTTCTATAAGTTTTGAAAACTGTATTGAATTTAACTCCTTTCCCCGTTCATCAAGAGCTATGGTAAATCCTTTGCTTCTTTTAAGCAATGATTTGCCTTCCTCTTCTTTTGTTTTCTGTTTTTTTACTTCAATAATTTCAAAGTTTGCAAATTTTTCTATTCTTAAGCGGTAGAATTCCTGAGCTTCTTTTAGATGAGGCGCAATTTTTCCTACAGTTATTACTTTTAACATGTGGTTATTTCTTCAACGGATATTTGTGGCGCGTCTATCCAGAGGTTTTCAAGTCCGTAGAGTTCTCTTATTTCCGGTTTAAAGATGTGAATTATTATGTCTCCGTAGTCTATCAATATCCAGTTTGCAAGGTCGTATCCTTCAATGCTTACAGGGATTGCTCCATGCTCTTTAAGTTTTTTTGTTATTTCGTCGGCAAGTGTTTTTCCGTGGGTGTCGGAAAGGGCAGAAACTATAAGAAAATAGTCGGATAAGGCCCCTAAGTTTGTTAGATCAAGGATGACAGGTTCTTCAGCTTTTTTATCTATTGCCGTTTGAAAGGCAACTTTAAGTTTTTCAAATGTATCCAAGCTTTCTCCTCCATAAAAGGTTTTTTCTTTAATAATATATTACCAAAATGGTGAGCTTTGAAATTTAACAATAAATCTGAAAAATCAGGAAGGTGAAAGGGGAGGAAGCCCCCTTTCATTTTGCTTTTTTGACTCTTTCATTAAAGGTTTTCACTGCGCATAGATTTCCGCACATACTGCATGTTTCTTCATCTTTTTTAGGAGCTCTTCTGCTTCTATATTCCTCTGCTTTATCAGGGTCTATTGCAAGTTTAAACTGTTTTTCCCAGTCAAGTTCCTCTCTTGCTTTTGCCATTGCCATATCCCACTCAATTGTGCCAGGAATTTCTTTGGCAATATCGGCTGCGTGTCCTGCAATTTTTGAGGCGATAAGACCTTCTCTTACGTCGTTAACATCCGGGAGAGCAAGGTGTTCGGCAGGAGTGACATAACATAGGAAGTCAGCTCCGGCCTTTGCGGCGATGGCTCCGCCTATTGCTCCGGTTATGTGGTCGTATCCCGGAGCTATATCTGTAACAATTGGA